>ERZ856578.204-NODE-204-length-121144-cov-9.041316_pt1 | contig 121144 bp, 105 predicted proteins | sample MGYA00514384_ERZ856578 | MGnify/ENA primary metagenome ERZ856578 (study PRJEB29103, sample SAMN06111958) | human gut metagenome | biome: human gut; feature: ankylosing spondylitis patient; material: healthy_person | host: Homo sapiens | place: China:Hangzhou... | reverse complement strand
TAGCTTAAAGCATAACACAGAAAAGGTATTTCCGCTTTTTAATTATTCAGTTGTAACACATGTATTGTAATCCTACAATTTGGATAAACGAGAAAAAAACTTTTTATTGACAGATATAATATCAGATATTATAATTGTCCGTAATTGAATAACTATCTTCAGGGCAGGGTGTAATTCCCTACCGGTGGTATAGCCCACGAGCCGAAAGGCATGATTTGGTGAAATTCCAAAGCCGACAGTATAGTCTGGATGAAAGAAGATGAAAGTAAGTTTATGCTTTTTTTGCGTGCTCTGGAATGATTTTATATTGTTTCAGAGCATTTTCTTTAATCGCATAAATCCTCTTTTGCATGTCTTGGATAGATTTTATTCAAGGCATGTATTTTTTTGGAGGTGTAAAAATGAGCGATACAGAATACATGAAATTAGCAATAAAACTGGCAAAAAAAGGTGCTGGCTATGTCAATCCTAATCCTATGGTTGGGGCAGTAATTGTAAAAGATAATCGAATTATAGGACAGGGATACCATGAAATCTTTGGTGGATTGCATGCAGAGAGAAATGCATTAAAAAATTGTAGGGAGTCACCTGTAGGAGCAACACTTTATGTAACACTTGAACCATGCTGTCACTATGGTAAGACACCACCTTGCACAGAAGCAATTATTAAAAGTGGCATTACAAGAGTAGTCGTCGGAACTTTAGACTGTAATCCTATTGTGTCTGGAAAAGGTGTAAAGGTACTTGAGGAAAACAACATTCAAGTTGTGATAGGAATTTTAGAAATGGAGTGTCAACAGTTAATCAAAGTTTTTAGAAAATATGTTACAAGGCATATTCCTTATGTTTTTATGAAATATGCAATGACAATGGACGGGAAAATAGCAACTTATACAAATCAATCAAAATGGATAAGTGGCGAAAAAGCGAGAAAACAAGTACATCAATTCAGGCATAAGGTTACTGCGATCATGGTAGGAGTGAATACCGTTATTCAAGATGACCCTTTACTGACATGCCGATTAGAAAACGGGGAAAATCCTATTCGTATCGTATGTGATACAGATTTAAGAACACCCATTACATCAAAAATTATCAAAACAGCGAATGACATTAAAACATATATCGCTACTTCTTCTATTGATGAAAGTAAGATTGCTCTTTACAGAAAATGTGGTTGTGAAATTATTTATACGAAGAAAAAAGGTAATCATATTGACTTAATGAATTTAATGCAATGTTTAGGAAATATGCAGATAGACAGTCTACTTTTAGAGGGTGGAAGTGCAATGAATTGGAGTGCTCTTGAGCAACAGATTGTTGATGAGGTGCAAATTTATATAGCACCTAAAATATTTGGTGGGAGTGCAAAAAGCCCTGTAAGTGGTCAAGGTGTTGCTTTTCCTAATGACGCCATTATGCTTAAACCATATGCTTTTTCTCAAGTGGGAAATGATTATTTCATAGAAAGCGAAGTGATTTATCCATGTTTACAGGAATAATAGAAGAAATCGGTAAAGTAGAAAGAATACAGAAAGATACTTGTAACTGTAAATTATCCATTAAAGCTTCAAAAATATTAGAGGATATACATTTAGGCGACAGCATAGCAGTCAATGGTATCTGCCTTACAGTTACTTGTTTCACTCGACAATCTTTTACAGTTGATGTGATGAATGAAACATGGAACAGAACGGCTCTTAGCCTGTTAAGACATGGAAGCCTTGTGAATTTAGAAAGAGCTATGCCTATGAATGGCAGGTTGGGCGGTCACATTGTTACGGGGCATATTGATGGGACAGGCAGAATATCGTCTGTGCGTAGAGACAAAAATGCGGTGTGGTATCAAATCAATACGCAAAGAGAAATCTTAAATCTAATTGTTGAAAAAGGTTCGATTGCTATTGACGGTATTAGTCTTACTGTCGCAAAAGTATCGAAAGCAGATTTTTCGGTATCCGTTATCCCTCATACTTTGGAGCAAACAATTCTCAAGAATAAACAAGTCGGGGATATGGTAAACCTTGAAAATGATATATTAGGGAAATATGTGCAGAAACTCATAGACAACAGCAATGAAACAGAGTTGTCGAAAGAGTTGTTATGCCGATACGGATTTTAGCAGAAAGGATAAAGGAATTATGAAATATCAAAAAATAAAAGAGGCATTGCAGGCGTTACAAGAGGGAAAACTTGTTTTGGTTATGGACGATAAAGAGAGAGAAAATGAGGGGGATTTAATTTGTTCGGCACAATTTGCGACAACAGAAAATGTTAATTTTATGGCGACTTATGCAAAAGGCTTAATCTGTATGCCTATGAGTGAAAGTCTGGCTAACAGGCTCATGCTTTCCCCTATGGTTGAAGATAATACAGATAACCATGAAACTGCCTTTACAGTTTCTATTGATTATAAGGATACTACAACAGGTATTTCTGCCGAAGAAAGAGGATTAACGGCTCGTATGTGTGTGACTGAGAATGTAAATCCCTTTGACTTTCGTAGACCGGGGCACATGTTTCCTCTGATTGCAAAGAACGGAGGTGCTTTGGAAAGAAATGGACATACAGAAGCAACGGTTGACCTATTGAGGTTGGCTGGCTTAAAAGAATGTGGCTTATGTTGCGAAATTATGAATGAAAACGGGAAAATGATGAGAACACCTGATTTAATTCAGTTTTCTCAAACACACCATATACCTACCCTCACAATTAAAGAATTACAGGAATACAGAAAAGTATATGATTTGCTTGTAGAATGTGTTTCGGTTGTAGAAATGCCTACAAAATATGGGAATTTCAAAGCACATTGTTATATCAATAAATTGAATGGAGAACATCATGTTGCATTGGTTATGGGAGATTTGAATAATGGAAACGATGTGCTATGTCGTGTCCACTCAGAGTGCTTAACAGGAGATGCCTTTGGCTCTTTACGCTGTGATTGTGGACAGCAGTTAGATAAAGCAATGAAAATGATTGCAGAAAATGGTTCTGGTGTATTGCTTTATATGCGACAAGAGGGACGAGGTATCGGGCTTGTCAATAAACTAAAAGCCTATCATTTACAGGATAACGGTATGGATACACTTGACGCCAACCTTGCATTAGGATTTCAAGGCGATTTAAGAGAATATTATATCGGTGCACAGATTTTAAGAGATTTGGGAATAAAATCATTGCATTTACTTACAAATAATCCTGATAAAGTTTATCAGTTAGAAGATTATGGAATGAAAATTTCAAGCAGAGTACCGATTGAAATAGAAGCAAATCCTTATGATAGTTTTTATCTAAAGACAAAGAAAGACCGAATGGGACACATTTTGAATATGGAGGAAAAATAAATGAACACTTTTGAAGGAAATTTAGTAGCAGAAAATATAAAAATCGGTATTGTTGTAGCAAGATTTAATGAGTTTATAACTTCTAAGCTATTAGCAGGTGCATTAGATAATTTGAAAAGAGAAAATGTTGGTGAAAAGGACATAGAGGTAGCTTGGGTTCCGGGAGCATTTGAAATACCTTTGATAGCGTCTAAAATGGCAAAAAGTAAAAAATATGATGCGATTATTTGTTTGGGAGCAGTTATTCGAGGTAGTACAAGCCATTATGATTATGTGTGTAGTGAGGTATCAAAAGGAATTGCTCAAATCAGTTTAAATACCGAAACACCAGTTATGTTTGGTGTTCTTACGACAGATACGATTGAACAGGCGATAGAACGAGCTGGTAGCAAAGCAGGAAATAAAGGCTCTGAATGTGCACAGGGAGCTATTGAAATGGTAAATCTAATTCGTGCATTAGAGGTATAATATGATTGGGGATTAAAAGGTAAAGCGAAAAAGCATAATAGGCGGAGTGAACAGTAAGCCCCCGTTATCTAACAAGGGGGGCACAAAAAACAAGAAACAATATACACTACTAAGCGGAAAACGCTGTATTTACAAGGTAAAATCGCTTTTAATAGGGTGTTAACTAAAAAGCACTCATTTAATACATAAAAATTGAATAAGACATAGGAAAGACAGTTGATTTCAAACGAGAAATTGATTGTCTTTTCTTTTGCGGAAATTTAAGTATAGGCAATTATCAAATATGGTAGTTGCCTTTTTTGATTGGAGGAATTGAAGAATGAATGATAAAAACTTTATAGAAGAATTAAGACAAAAGCGTGAAGAATATGGAGTAACACAAAGAAAACTTGCTGTTGCCTGTGGTATCAGTCGTACATATTTTAACCAGATAGAGAATGGGACTGTTGTTCCCTCTGCTGAACTAAAACAAACGATAGAAAAACAGATTGAGCGTTTCAATCCGCAAGAACCACTATTTCTGTTGATTGATTACTTCCGTGTCCGCTTTCCTACGACAGACGCATTAAAGATTATTCGTGAAGTATTACAACTAAAAGCCGATTATATGCTTTATGAAGATTTTGGAAAATACGGATATGAAAGCAAATATGTTTTAGGCGACATCAACATCATGTGTTCCATGCAAGAGCATTTAGGTGTTTTATTAGAACTAAAAGGCAGAGGGTGTCGGCAAATGGAAAGTTATCTATTGGCACAGGAACGCTCATGGTATGACTTTATGCTGGATTGTTTAACGGCAGGTGGTAAGATGAAACGACTTGACTTGGCAATCAATGATAAAGCAGGAATATTAGATATTCCAAAGTTAAAGGAAAAATACAAGGCTGGCGAATGTATCTCCTACTTTCGTATGCAGAAAGATTACAGCGGTACGGAAAAATGTGGTAGCGATTTACCAAAGAATACAGGAGAAACCTTATATCTCGGTTCAACCAGTAGTGAGTTATATATGTGTGCCTATCAGAAAAATTACGAGCAGTATGTCAAAAATGGCATAGAAGTTGAAGATACAGAAATCAAGAACCGTTTTGAAATACGCATGAAGAATGAACGAGCCTATTATGCGGTTGTAGATTTACTGACCTATCGGGACGCTGAACGCACCGCTTTTTCTATCATCAATCATTATGTCCGCTTTGTTGACAGAGAGGACGACAAGCCAAAAAGTCAATGGAAAACAAATGATGATTGGGCGTGGTTTGTAGGGGAAAACAGAGAACCGATACGATTAACTACAAAGCCAGAACCTTATACTTTACAAAAAGCATTGCATTGGTTACAAAGACAGGTTGCACCAACCATAAAAATGGTACAAGCATTAGACAGAGAAAATCATACAACGATACTGAAAGATATGATTGAGCAGGCAGAACTCAAAGATAAGCATAAACACTTATTACAATTAGAAAAATCAACCATAGAAGAACGCATAGATACCGCTGTCCCACAAGAGAATGACGGTATTTTTTAATTTCTTCAAAATATCTGCAACAAAACATCAACTTGTGTACAGATATGGTACGAGAAAAGGAAATCTAACTTTTTTTGAAAATAGGTCATCAAATCAAGGTTTCCATTCCCTATATGGAGTGAAAGAAGAAAAGTTTTGAAAAAATGTCGGAAATTCAAGATGAGTGGACAGTGTTATGTGAAAGAAGACAAAGTATCTTCAATTTGTATTCAAACAGGTATTAGCAGTTGAGTGTTGATGTGAAAAGAAGAAAATATTTTCATTCTCAACTTAACATTTGGTAGTTGTCGTTCCCTATATGGAGCAAACAAAATCTTTCATTTCATAGTTGGCAGTAACGGTATTGCATAGGTAGTTAGGGTGTGAAAAGAAATCTTTTCATCATCAACTTAGCAGAATGACAATTTCTTTCCCTATATGGTACAAGAAAAGAAAAAAGTTTTGAATATTGGTTACGCTTTTACTCTTTTCCAACGCGATATATAGGAAAGATGATTTTCTTCTTTCAATCGCTCTTTGACAACTGAATAAAGCAATTCAATACCTTTGACAGACAGCGAGCCGTTGAAACAGATACGCCATGACCTTTCTCCTGCAAAAGTGAGCGACAACCTATCTGTGTTCTTGTAAAAGATTTGTCCTCTTTTATCGCCATGACCTGTGCTGTCAGATAATGATACTCCCGTACAGCCACAGCTTGAGCATTAAGAGCGTCGCACGCAATGGGTACGGCTACATAAGAACTATGCAGAGGTGGAACTCCTGTGGGCTATGACAAAAGCCGTTGAATTGCTTAGAAAGATTTTACAGAAAGGGGGTATGTGTTATTGATAATGCTGTAAAAACAATTCAAAAGAAAAATGGCAAGTGTGGCATTGGCAACAGAGGAAAGACAAAGATTGTAGTAAAAGAGCATTTTTCCGAAAAGGGCAAAACAATGGAAGAACTTCTAACTGATGTCATGCTGGAAAAAGCAAAGCAGACAATCGCATAAAATCGGTGCAGTTGTAAGAAATAGATTGAATGACAAAAAGTACCCGTGTTATACTTTACTTGCAAGCAGGTATTGTAAACACGGGTTAGTTATAAAGGAGGATAACTGACAATGAAACAACAGATTTACAATACTGCACTTTATCTTAGGTTAAGCCGAGATGATGAATTACAGGGCGAAAGTTCCAGCATTACCACACAAAGAAGTATGTTGCGTCTATATGCAAAAGAACATCATTTGAATGTCATTGATGAATATATTGATGACGGCTGGTCGGGAACAAATTTTGACAGACCGAGTTTTCAAAGAATGATTGAGGATATAGAGGCAGGAAAAATCAACTGTGTTGTAACGAAAGACCTTTCCCGTCTTGGCAGAAATTATATTATGACAGGACAATATACAGAATTGTATTTCCCTAGTCATAATGTCCGCTACATAGCGATTGATGACGGTGTAGACAGCGAAAAAGGCGAAAGTGAGATTGCACCATTTAAGAACATCATCAATGAATGGGTGGCAAGAGATACAAGCCGTAAAGTCAAATCAGCATTTAAGACAAAGTTTGCGGAGGGGGCTCATTACGGTGCTTATGCTCCGTTAGGATATAAGAAACACCCTGACATCAAAGGAAAACTGTTGGTTGATGATGAAACAAAATGGATTATTGAAAAAATCTTTTCCCTAGCCTATCAAGGTTACGGAAGTGCAAAAATCACAAAGCAGTTAAGAGCAGAAAAAGTTCCGACAGCGTCATGGCTAAATTTTACAAGATACGGTACTTTTGCACATATCTTTGAGGGAAAACCCGAAAGTAAGCGTTATGAGTGGACGATTGCTCATGTCAAGGCGATATTGAAAAGTGAGGTTTATATCGGAAACAGTGTTCACAATATGCAGTCTACGGTATCGTTCAAGAGCAAAAAGAAAGTGCGTAAGCCCGAAAGTGAATGGTTTCGAGTAGAAAACACTCACGAGCCGATTATTGACAAGGAAGTGTTCTATCGTGTGCAGGAGCAGATAAAATCAAGACGCAGACAGACAAAGGAAAAGGCAACGCCGATTTTTGCAGGGCTTGTCAAGTGTGCGGATTGTGGTTGGTCTATGAGATTTGGAACGAATAAGACAAATAAAACGCCTTACAGTTATTATGCTTGCAGTTACTACGGGCAGTTTGGCAAAGGTAATTGTTCTATGCACTACATTCGTTATGATGTGCTGTATCAAGCCGTATTGGAACGCTTGCAGTATTGGGCTAAGGCAGTACAGCAGGACGAAGAAAAGGTATTGAACAAGATACAGAAAGCTGGCAATGCAGAGAGAATACGGGAAAAGAAGAAAAAGGCAAGTACATTGAAGAAAGCCGAGAACAGACAAAATGAGATTGACCGTTTATTTGCGAAAATGTATGAAGATAGAGCCTGTGAGAAGATAACAGAGCGAAATTTTGTGATGTTGTCCAGCAAGTACCAAAAAGAACAGATAGAACTGGAACAGCAGATAACAAGCCTAAGAGAAGAACTAAGTAAAATGGAACAGGATATGATAGGTGCTGAAAAGTGGATTGAGTTAATCAAGGAATATTCCGTACCAAAGGAACTGACAGCACCATTATTAAATGCCATGATAGAAAAAATCCTCATACATGAAGCAACAACGAATGAGGATAACGAAAGAATACAGGAAATTGAGATATATTACCGATTTATTGGAAAAGTTGAGTAATCAACAAGAGTAATATTTTTAACTAAGGGAAACCGGCGCAGGTTTGCCGGATGTTTCTCTGCTGAAGGATATCTCAGCGCTTTATGACGTGGATATCGAAAAAATTTTAGATGGCAATTTAGAGGAAAAAGGAGTGGAAGTCGGAAATATGAAACGTATGAAATTTACTCGTTGTGTGCATTGTGGGAATATTTTCTGGAGTACAGGCGGTGGCGAAATTTCCTGCTGCGGCAGAAAGCTGACACCGCTTACCGCACAGCCTATGGATAAAATGCACGATGTGAAAATTGAGGAAATCGACAATGAATATTTTGTTACCTTCGACCACGAAATGACGAAGGAGCATTATATCGTCTTTGCAGCACTTGTTTCGTGGGACAGGACAACAGTGGTGCGGCTGTATCCCGAGCAGAGCGGCGAACTGCGCCTGCCCAGACAGCGCAGAGGGGAATTGTATCTTTGCTGTAATAAGGATGGGCTGTTCCGCAAAAGGCTGTAATAAAGCATAACTCTCTTTTCGATATTTGCCGAAGCTTTATGATAGACAGCCCCTTTGAAGAAAAACAGAAACTATGCTATACTAAAGAAAAGTTTTTAGAGAAAAGAGGGGGCTGCCATGAAAAAAGTTTTGTATATCGATTGCTGTATTCGCAGGGAAAATTCTCGTTCCAAGGAATTAGCGGAATTTTTTATTGACCAATTAGAAAAAACGGGAGAATACGTCATGGAACGGCTGTGCCTGATGGATGAGAATTTATCCTATTTTTCCGATGGTTTCTTTTTGCAGAGAGAAGCCCTTCTGGCGGAGGGAAAATTCGACCATCCTCGTTTCCGCTATGCGCACCAGTTTGCGGCGGCGGATAAAATCGTGATTGCTGCGCCCTTCTGGGATTTAAGCTTTCCTGCGCTTTTGAAGGTGTATATCGAAAACCTCTGCGTGGACGGCATTACCTTTCATTCGGATGAAACGGGGCTGCATGGGCTTTGTAAGGCAGACCACATGGTTTTCCTGACGGCAAGGGGCGGTATTTATACGGATTCCCCCATGGAGCAGGGCGCGCGCTATTTGGAGCAGATGGCGGCGTTCTTCGGCATTGCAAAATTTGACTGCGTTGCTGCGGAGGGGCTGGATATCGGCGCATGGCCTGTTGCGGAGCTGATGGAGCAGGCAAAGGAGAAGGCGGCAGAGGTCGCAAAGGCATTTTAAATAAAAGAAACACGGTATGACATGGCTCTGATTCCGAAAGGGGTTTTCTGTGATACCGTTTTTTATTAGGAAGGATTCGGGAGGAACTATGAAGCTATTTCATATCAGTGATTTGCATTTAGGCAAGCGGATATATGAATTTTCCATGCTGGAGGAGCAGAGGGAGCTGCTTTTGGAAATTCTGCGGAGCATAGACGAGGAACAGCCGCAGGCACTGCTCATCAGCGGTGATATTTACGATAAGCCTGTGCCGCCGACAGAGGCGGTGAAGCTGCTGGATGATTTTCTGACGGAAGTATCCAAACGAGGACTGCATACCTATCTGATTGCAGGCAACCATGATTCCGCACAGCGTCTGGAATTCGGCAAGGAAATTTTCGGCAGGGAAAGCATCCATATCAGCGGCAGCATCGGCGAGGGACTGGCGCATGTTACGGAAACGGATGAATACGGTACGGTGGAAATCTGGCTGCTGCCGTTTTTCAAGCCGGCGCATGTGAACGCCCTGCTGCACGAGGAGGAGACTTCTTCCTATGCGGCAGCGGCAAAGCTTTTGTTGGAACGAGAGGAGATTGATTTTTCTAAGCGAAACGTGATTCTGGTGCATCAGTTTGTGACATGGAGAGGGGCGGCGGAGCGCAGTGATTCCGAAACGCTTTCCTTGGGCGGCGTGGATGAAATTGACGCAGGGCTGTTTTTTGATTTTGATTATGTCGCATTGGGGCATCTGCACAATCCGCAGAGGATGGGAAGGGAAACGGTGCGCTATGCCGGCTCTCCCATGCCATATTCCTTTTCGGAAATCCGCAGAAAAAAGGGCATTACGGTGGTCGAACTCAAGGAAAAGGGCGTGACCTCTCTGGATTTTATCCCACTGGAAACAAAACGAAAATTTCGGGAAATCAAGGGCCCGTTGGAGGAAATCCTTGCGGCAGGAAGGGAAGCGGGCGGCTCGGAGGATTATATCCGCTGCATCCTGACGAACAGCGAAGCCCTGCTTGACCCTGTGGGACAGCTGCGGCGCATTTACCCGAATTTAATGACGCTGGAATTTGAACAGCAAGCAGCTTCGTTTTCCGATGAGGTGCTTTTGGATACAGAGACTGCCCGTCCGGAGGAATTGTTTGCGCGCTTTTTTGAAAAGCAGAACGAAAAGGAGCTGGATGAAACGCAGAAAAAGCTATTGGAGTGCATCTGGAAGGGAACGGAGGAGAAGGCATGAAACCATTAGAATTGACGATTTCCGCCATTGGCCCCTTTGCGGAGCAAACGGAGATTTCCTTTGAACGGTTGGGAAAGCAGGGGCTTTTTCTCATCAGCGGCGACACAGGTGCAGGGAAAACCACGCTCTTTGATGCCATCTGCTTTGCGCTGTTCGGTGAGGCGAGCGGCTCGAACCGTGGCGTGGACAGCATGCGGAGCGATTTTGCGAAGCCGCAGACCAAAAGCTTTGTGTCGCTGACGTTTTCCCATCAGGGCAGACAGTACCGCGTGGTGCGCAACCCTGCGTATCAGCGACCCAAGCTGCGCGGCGAGGGCATGACGGCGGAGAGCGCAGATGCGGCGTTGTATCAGGAATCGGGCGCGGAGCGAGCAACACTTGCGACCGGCTTTACGCCTGTGAAAAACAAGATTGAAACGATTTTGGGCGTGGATGCAAAGCAGTTCAAGCAGATTTCCATGATTGCACAGGGGGAATTTCTGAAGCTGCTTTATGCGGACAGCACGGAGCGCGGCAATATTTTCCGCAAGGTGTTCCATACCGACCTCTATGCCGCCTTTCAGAAACGGCTGAAGGATGCGGAGCGTGAAAAGCGCATTGCTTTGGAGGACAGCGAAAAGCAGCTGGTGAGACATTTCAGCGAAATGACGGGGGAAGCCTTGGGAAAGGAGGTGCTTTTCGACGGAGAGGAGCTGCTTTCCGTACAGGAAAAACGCTTGCAGGAAATGGAGCAGAGCCTACAGGAAACAGACGAAGCCCTGACAACACAGCAAAAACGTCTTAGCGAACTGGAGCATGCCATCAGCGAAGGCGCGGAAACGGAGCAGCTTTTTGCGAAGGCGGCGGCGGCACGGCGGCTTTTGGAAACGCAGGCGGCACTTATGCCCGAAAAAAAGACAGAAACGGCAAGGCTGAGAAAGCAGCGAGATGCGCTTGATTTTGTTTTCCCCTTGGAGCAGGCTTGGAAAACGGCGGAAAAAACGCGAGTAAACCGGCAGAGAAGTGCTATCGAAAACGCGGAAAAGGAGAAGCAGGCGGAGGAAATACTTGCCGGCTTACAGGCGGAAAAGCTGCTTCTGGATGCAGAAAAGCCACAGCTTGAGGAAAAGCGAAGCCTTTTGCGCAGACTGAAGGCGGACGAAGAAAGGGTTTGGCAGAGGGAAAAAACAAAGCAGGAGACGGAACGGCTTGCTGCGGAGAAAAGCGCGGCGGAAGCCGAGATACAGGCGTTGCAGGAACGGCTCACGGCACAGGAAAAGGCACAGCAGGAATGGCAGGCGATGCTTTTTACGCAGGAAAAGCTGCTGTTGGAGAAGAAAACGCAGGAGCAGACGATTGCCCGAAAAAGAGAATTCATCGAAAGCATCGAAACACTTCTGCAACAGAAAACGGATATCGCCAAAAAGGAAAAGGATCTGCAGACCATGCAGAAAAAATACCTCGCGGCGGAGGGGGCATGGCAGGCGGCGAAGGCAGAGGCAACACAGGCGGAAACGCTTTATCTGCGCGAGCAGGCAGGCTTTCTGGCGGAGAACCTCACGGAGGGGACGGCTTGTCCTGTCTGCGGCGCAACGCACCATCCCCATAAGGCGGCGCTGACGGAAAATGCTATTACGCAGGCGGAATGGCAGGAGAAAAAGGCGCAGGAGGAAACGGCAAGCGCGGCTCTGCGAAGAGAATCTGAACAAGCGAAGGTTGCAGGGGAAAAACTGCGCTTGGCGCAGGAAGCTTTCCGCATAGACTGTGAAAGGCTGGGGACAGCTGCGGAGGGACTTTATGCGGAAAAGGAAACGGCAGAAGCCGCATTAAAGCAGGAAATGGCACTTCTGGCAGAGAAGCAAAGGAAGATAGACGAAACAGAAGCCCTGCGCCCCGAAAAGGAAGGCTTGCAGGAACGCATTGCGAAAAGCCAAGCCGCCTTGGCAGCATTGCAGAAAAGGACGGAGGAAACGAACACCGCTTTGCGGCAGAAGCAGGGCGAATATAGCCTGTTACAGGCACAGCTTGGAAATCTGACTGCCGCAGTGCTGACAGAGAAATGCGCTGCCTTGCAGAAGGAAATTTCCCTTGCGGAGAAAAAGGAATCCGACCTGCAGGAGACTTTGCAGCAGACAAGAGAGAAAAAGGAGCGTTTCCTTGCCCTGCGGAAGCAGGCGGAGCAGGAGAGCCAAGCCGCCGCAAAGACGGAGCAGGAGGCGGAAACAGAATTTTTTGCCGTTTTGCGGGAAAAGAGCTTTGCAAATCAGATAGAATATGAAGCATATCTCACAGAGCGCACGGCATTGGAATGTGCGGAGGAAGAAAACAGGCAGTTTTTCGCAGCTTTGGAAAAGCAGAAGCAGCTGGCAGAAATGCTTGCGGAGAGCTGTGCGAAAAAGGAGCGGAAGGATGTTTCCGCTTTGGAGGAGGAGAGAAAAACGCTTTTGATGGAACGCGCGGCGAAAAAGCAGATGGCAGATGAAACAAGAAAACAGGCTGCTGTTCTGGCAAATCTCCTGCAAAATGCAAGGAAGGAATGGCAGGAGAGGATGCACGCTGCGGCGGCGTATCTCCCGATTCGGGAGCTTTCTCGCACTGCCAACGGGGAACTGCCCGGTAAGGAGAAAATCGCCTTTGAGCAATTTGTACAGGGGGTTTATTTCCGAAGGATTTTGCAGGCGGCAAATCTGCGTTTGCAGGATATGACAGAGGGCAGATATCTTTTGCTGCACGCAGAGAAGGCGATGAATAAGCGCTCGCAGGCAGGCTTGGAACTGGAGGTGCTTGACCATTATACGGGCAAAAGCCGCTCGGTGCGTTCGCTTTCGGGCGGGGAAGCGTTTAAGGCTTCGCTTTCCTTGGCATTGGGACTTTCCGATGTGATTCAGGCGCACGCAGGCGGTGTCCGCGTGGATGCGATGTTCATTGATGAGGGCTTCGGCTCTCTGGATGAGCAGTCAAGGGAGCAGGCGGTGCAGGTGCTGCAAAGGCTTTCCTATGGGAATCGTCTGGTGGGGATTATTTCCCATGTTTCCGAACTGAAGGAAAGCATTGATAAGAAGATTATCGTGAAAAAGGGCAGTGCCGGCAGCAGCATTGCATGGCAGGAATAAAAAGAAATAAGGGAATAAAAAAACCTCTTTCCTCTGGCGGATGAACCGTCGGGGAAAGAGGTTTGGTTTTTATCAGAAAAAATTATTCATCCCAGTTATGGTAGGTGTTCTGTACATCATCGTCATCGTCGAGCATTTCCAGAAGCTTATTCATCTTCTTGATATCCTCTTCGTCTGTCAGCTCTGTATAGGTTTGGGGAATCATGGTTACCTCGGCGCTTGCCATAGGGATACCTGCTGCCTCCAGTGTTTCGCGCACTGCGGAGAAATCATCGGGTGCGGTTGTGATTTCGTAGCTGTCCTCCTCTGCGGCGAAGTCCTCTGCGCCTGCATCCAGAGCAGCCATCATCAGCTCTTCCTCATCCATATCGATTTCTTCTTTATCAATCACAATCAGACCCTTTTCATCGAACATGAAGGATACACAGCCGCTGTTGCCCATGTTGCCGCCGCCCTTTGTAAAGGCGTTTCTAACATTGGCTGCTGCACGGTTTCTGTTATCTGTCAGCACTTCTACAATAACAGCTACGCCGTTGGGGCCATAGCCTTCGTAGGTTACGTTTTCGTATTCTACGTCTTCACCGCCGCCGGCAGCCTTTTTGATACTTCTGTCGATGGTATCATTTGGCATGTTGTTGGCTTTGCATTTTGCGATAACATCACGCAGCTTACCGTTTACGGCAGGGTCGGGGCCGCCGGCTTTTACCGCAACCTGAATTTCTCTGCCCAGCATGGTAAAGATTTTACCTTTTTTTGCATCGTTTTTTTCTTTTTTATGTTTGATATTTGCAAACTTAGAATGTCCTGACATTAGGAACCCTCCTCCTTAAAATTTCACCAAAATATTTTATCATTATTTTCTGCATAATTCAAGGAATTTCGTATCGGAAAGCCTGTTTTTTATAGAATTTGGCAAAAATCGTCTTATTTTCGGATTTCCTCCTGCTCATAGGGAAAAACCTCTGTCAGGAAATGCTTGCGCCGCAGGGCATCCTCAATCTCATCCAGAATTTCCTCGCTTTCGGCGGAAACATGGTGAAAATGATACCCTGAGGTGACATTTAAAAGGGGAGTGGATTTGCCGCTTTCCAGATTTTTCAGAAACGCCTGCACATCTCTGCGGTTTTTGATTTGCAGGGGAGCGGAAACCTTCCCATAGACTCTGTGGTTTACCATGACATCCACGACACAGCCGCCTAAATCCACAATGGTCGTCAGTTCCTCCTCTGTTGCCGCGGCATCATGGAAGACCTTGAACAGCCGTATGGTATCCGCAGGCTCTTCCAGAAGATAGCCCCTTGCCGTTGCCAGAATGGAATGACCCTCTGTACGAAGCAAAGCAATATCCTGCACAATCACCTGACGGCTGACCCCTGTGGCAGAGCCGAGCGCACCGCCGGAGAGAGGTGTTTTTGATTCCCTCATCAGATTTAATAATTTCTTTCGTCTTTCTGTGCCAGTCATTTTTTCAATCACTCCTGCTTATTCTACCGCATGGAGATTTTTCAGGCTGATATCCAGAATAGGTGCGGAATGGGTCAGCGCACCGCTGGATACATAATCTACCCCAAGCGCTGTGATGGTTTTGATATTTTCGATTGTCATATTGCCGGAGCATTCGGTTTGTGCTCTGCCGTCAATGATGCGGATGGCCTCCGCCATTTCCGCAGGGCTCATGTTATCCAGCATGATGATATCTGCACCGGCTTCGACTGCTTCTCTTACCATGTCCAGAGTTTCCGTTTCGATCTCGATTTTGCGGACGAAGGGAGCATACGCCTTTGCTGCGGCGATGGCCTCCTTTACGCCGCCTGCCGCGCCGATATGGTTATCCTTCAGCATTACGCCGTCGGAAAGATTATAGCGGTGATTCGAGCCACCGCCGACGGTTACGGCATATTTTTCAAACACTCTCATACAGGGAGTGGTTTTTCTTGTATCCAAAAGGGTTGTTTTTGTACCCGCAAGCAGCTTTGCAACGGCATTCGTATAGGTTGCGATGCCACTCATGCGCTGCAAATAATTGAGGGCGGTGCGTTCTGCGGAAAGCAGAACACGGATATCCCCCGTCACGGTTGCCAGAAGCTGCCCCTTTTTCACAGCATCCCCATCGGCGGCATGAAAGGCAATTTCTGTTTTTTCATCCAGAAGCTGAAACGCCCTTGCGAACACATCCAGACCGGCAATGATGCCGTCCTGCTTGCAGATTAAATCGACTGTGCCAAGCTGATACCGCGGCATGACTGCGTTGGTGGAAACATCCTCGCTGTTGATGTCCTCCTCCAGAGCCATGCGGATATATTTATCTGCTACAATTTGCATGGTAATCGGGTTCATTCTAATCCTTCCTTTCCTGCAATGTGCTGTGCTGCTTTTTCTGCGAAAACAAGGCTTTCCAGAAGGCTGTTGCTTGCCAGTCTGTTTTTGCCGTGTACGCCGTTGCAGCTGGTTTCACCGACAGCGTAGAGATGCTCCATGGTTGTTTTGGAATGACGGTCTACATGGATGCCGCCCATAAAGTAATGCTGTGCCGGCACAACGGGCGCAGGCTCTTTTTTGATATCATAGCCTGCCTCCAGACAGGTTTTATAGATATTCGGGAAATGATTTTCAATATCCTCCGCAGGAACGGGAGCAAAGGAAAGCCATACATGCTTTGTACCTTCCTTTTCCATTTCCGCATGGATGGCGGCAGAAACCTTGTCTCTGGGCAGAAGCTCATCGACAAAGCGTTCGCCCTTGCTGTTGAGCAGAATTGCACCCTCGCCGCGGGCGGATTCGGAAATCAAAAAATGTCTGCCGGGCTTTTCGCTGTAAAGGCTGGTGGGGTGAATCTGTACATAGTCCATATTTTCCAGCTCCACGCCGTATTTTTCCGCCAGACGGAGTGCATCCCCCGTCAGGGAAGGGAAGTTTGTGGAATGTTCATACAGACCGCCGATGCCGCCCGTTGCCAGAATTGTGTTTTCCGCATGAATCCGCAGGATATCGCCGTTTTCAGCCTTTGCAACGATGCCATGGCAGGTATTTCCCTCCACCAGAAGGTCTTCCATAACGGTATAGTCCTTAATGGTGACATTGGGCAGCGCCTGCACATTTCTGAGCAGCGTTTCTGTGATTTCCTTCCCTGTGATGTCCTTATGGAAGCAGATACGGGGCTTTGCGTGCGCACCTTCTCTGGTATATTTTAAACTACCGTCCGCTTCCTTGTCAAATCTTACGCCGAGGGCAAGCAGGTCATTGATCACGGCTCTGCTGTTGCGAATCATGATATCCACGCTTTCCCTGCGATTTTCGTAATGCCCTGCCTTGAGGGTGTCCTCGAAGAAGGAATCGTAGTCGGTTTCATCCCTCTGGACGCAGATGCCGCCCTGTGCAAGCATGGAATCGCAGCTGGGCAAATCCTCCTTGCAGATGAGAAGAATGTTCTGCTCTTTGGGCAGCTTGAGTGCGGCATATAAGCCGCTGACTCCTGCGCCGACGATGACGGTGTTATAGGTAAGCTCTTTTTCCATTTTATGCTCCTCCTTATTTGCTCAGCTCCAGCATGCGTGTCAGGGTGTTGCCTGCGGCTTCTGCCTGTGCTCGGTCTACGGATGCCTGATTTTCCTCTGTCTGCAAAACATGCAGCACCTTTTCCAATGTAATCAGCTTCATGTCCCTGCAGGTGGGTGCTGTTTTCGGGAAATAGAAGGTCTTGTCGGGGTTGCGTTTTTTCAGCTCATACAGCACGCCGATTTCCGTCCCGATGATAAATTCCTGCTTTTCGCTTTCGGTCGCATGCTTGATGATGCCTGTGGTGGAGCCGATGTAATCTGCCAGCTTTGTCACAGCTTCAGGACATTCGGGATGCACCAGAACCTCTGCATTGGGGTGTGCGTCCTTCAGCTCCTGTACCTCGGCAGGAGAGATATTCTGATGGATGGGACAGTAGCCATTGACGAGAATGATATTTTTTTCAGGCACCTGCTCTGCAATGAAGCGACCGAGGTTCTGATCGGGAATAAAGAGGATATTCTGATTGGGCAGGTTGCGGACAATCTGTACCGCGTTGGCGGAAGTCACGCTTACGTCGGACCAGGATTTGATTTCCGCTGTTGAATTGATGTAGCAGACAACCGCCAAATCCTCGTAGGCTTCTCTTGCTGCGTCAACCTCTGCCTTTGTTACCATGTGTGCCATGGGGCAGTCCGCGCTTGCATCCGGCATCAGCACCTTCTTTTCGGGGCTTAACAGACAGCCGCTTTCCCCCATGAAGGAGACACCGCAGTAAACGATGATAGGGTTGGGCAGGGTTGCCGCCGTTTTGCTCAATGCGAAGGAATCCCCGACATAATCAGCGATTTCCTGAATTTCATCCGCTACATAATAATGCGCCAGAATGACTGCATTTTTCTGTTCCTTTAAGGCTTTGATTTCATCTTTGATATTCATGCTTTTCCTCGATTCTACTGTATTTTGTAAATAAGTATTGTAAATAAATTTTTTTGCAGTGGAATTTAGTATAGCACAATTATTTACAAGTGACAAGACAGATGAAAGAAAAGTTGTATTGTTTTGTATTTTTTCAGAAGCAGCTGTTGTGTCGAACAAAAAGAAAAAGCCTCCGCAGGGTCGTACCCCACGAAGGCTTTCTGTCTCAATAGGCTGAAATTCCAATTTCGGCTGAGTTATTATTGGCATAGAAGAAGATAAATATCATTTACGTTTGTGCCGGTTGCCCCTGTGATGAGCAGGGCATCTGCCGCCGCCAATGCGGCATTGGAATCATTCTCCGCAAGAACCGCAGGAATGGAAACGCCCTTTTCCGCAAGGATACCGCAGGTTTTCCCGTCCACAATACCGCCTGCGGCATCGGTCGGCCCATCCGTACCGTCAGAGCCTGCCGCAGCAACCACAATGCCTTCCATGCCGGCAATGCGCTCCGCCGCCGCAAGGGCAAGCTCCTGATTTCTGCCGCCCTTGCCCCTCCCGGTGATATGCACAACGGTTTCGCCGCCGCAGAGAACGGCGCAGGGCGGGCGCAGGGGCAGACCGTCCTTCCGGATTGTTTTTGCGATGGATGCAAGAAATCTGCCGGCCTCCCTTGCCTCGCAGTCAAGCATATTCGTCAGAACCAGAGGAGCATAGCCAAGCTGCTCTGCCGCCCTTGCCGCATCGGCGCAAAGCTGTGTCACGCTGCCTGTGATTTCCATAGTGACGTTGGCAAGCGTTTTCGGCGTTTCCATGGCAAGCTGCTTTTGCATTTCCTCTGTCAGCTTGAGCTTGTATTTTTCCGAGATGGCAAATGCTTCCGCCACCGTGGACGCATCCGCGCAGGCAGGGCCGGAGGCAATGGAATCGGGGCGGTCGCCCAGAATATCGCTCAGAGCAATGCAGTACACCTGTGCAGGGGCGCAAAGCTTTGCAAATTTGCCGCCCTTTACGGCAGAAAGATGCTTGCGGATGGTGTTGATTTCCACGATATCTGCGCCGCATTTCAAAAGCTGGTCGGTGATGTCCAGAAAATCCGCAAGGGTCAGCTTGCCGGCAGGACATTCAAAAAGCGCAGAGCCGCCGCCCGAAACCAGAAAGAAAACCGTATCCTTTTCAGTTAAACCGGAAACGGCATCCATGATTTTCTGTGTGCCGAGAATCGTATTTTCATCGGGAAGGGGATGCCCTGCTTCAAGGATGGTAAAGCCGGGGATTTCGCCCTTCGCATGGTCATATTTCGTCAGAACAATGCCTGTATCAATCCTGTGGGGGATATTTTCCGCCGCCGCCTTTGCCATGTTCCAAGCCGCCTTGCCGATGGCAATGACAATCACCCTTCCTTCAAAAGCGAAGGTCTTGCCGTCGATGAACTTTTTTACGGCTTCATCGGGAAGGGATGCCTGAATGGCAGTGTAGAGTATCCTTTTTGCATCAGATAAAATCTCATTCACAGAAACTGCACCTCTTTCTTTTGTATATCAGTTTTATATTTGTTTTTTCAAGTATAGCAAATCAGAGGGGAAAATACAATCGAAAAAGGCGTATAAAAAAAGGCATATATAAAGGGAAAAGAGCCACCGGGGAAGTGGCTCTCTGTAAAGGGGAGGGTATGTATACTATGTTTATTCATTATCCTCTTCCTTGAGGACATCTTTATCATACCCTGTCAATATGAATCTGATGTGGCTGAAATATGAACGTTTTGTAAACAATGGGGAATATCTTTGAAAAACCCCGTTGCTTCTGCTGATTTTTCGCAGAAAATATGATACTATCTTCCTTAGAAAGAAGCGGGAAAAGAAGAAAGAAGCAGGAAGGGAGCAGAGGAAAATGTTTGGAAAAGAAGAAGTAAAGATATTTCTGAAGGAAAAAGGAATCCCCTTTCATTGGGTGGAGCATAAAGCGGTTTATACCATTGAGGAGATGGAGGAGCTGGGCTTGGAAAAAATGGAGGAGACGGCAAAAAATCTCTTTTTGCGAGACCAGAAGGGCAAATGCCATTTTCTTGTGGTAATTCGTGCCGATAAGCAGGTGAATCTGAAGGAGCTGGGCGAGAAGCTTGGCGGCGTAAGGCTTTCCTTTGCATCGGAGGAGCGTCTGGAAAAATATCTTGGATTGAAAAAAGGGGCAGTGACACCCTTGGGGATTTTGAATGATACTGCCTGCGCCGTAAAGGTTTTTCTGGACAAGGATTTTCTGGGAAAGGAGGAAATCGGGGTGCATCCCAATGACAATACGGCATCGGTTTATCTGAAAACGGCGGATCTTATGCAAATGATAAAGGAGCATGGCAACTCTCTTGAGGTGCTTTCCTTTGCGTAAGCCTTTTCTGCAAGTTTTGGGGAAAAATCATTGAGAAAGCAGGGAAGGTATGCTATACTGAAATATACTTGTGAAAGACTGTCTTTTCATAAGAATTCAGTTTCGAGAGGAAGAAAGAATGGAAAGGAAAGCTGGAACTGCTGTTAAGCCGGGCGAAACAGAGCTGGCAAGACAGCTGGAATATATCCGCGCCATTCGTGCGGAAAATGATGCCTTTGCGGCAGAAAACGGCAGAAAGAAAAAATTCTATTCCCTTGCGATGGGCTGTCAGATGAACGCGCATGATTCCGAAAAGCTGGAAGGGATGCTTGACGAAATGGGCTTTGACAGAACAGACGAGGAAACAGAGGCCGATTTTATCATCTACAACACCTGCTGTGTGCGCGAAAACGCAGAGCAGAAGGTATACGGCAAGCTGGGCTGGCTGAAGCACTATAAGGAAACAAAAAATCCCGATGCGGTGATTGCGCTTTGCGGCTGCATGATGCAGCAGGAAACGGTTTTGCAGACCCTGCGGCAGAAATATCGTCATGTGGATATCGTCTTCGGCACATTTAATCTTTATAAGCTGCCGGAGCTTGTGGCGACACGCATGGAAAGCGGCGAAACGGTGTATGATATCTGGCAGGAGCAGCGTGAGGTTGTGGAGGATTTGCCTGCGATTCGGCATTTCCCCTATAAGGCATCGGTCAATATTATGTTTGGCTGCAACAACTTCTGTTCCTACTGCATCGTGCCGTATGTGCGCGGCAGAGAGCGCAGCCGTACCCCTGAGGATATCCTTGCGGAGGTAAGAAGGCTTGCAGCGGACGGCGTGAAGGAGGTTATGCTTTTAGGGCAGAATGTAAACTCCTATGGCAAAAATCTGGAAACACCCGTTTCCTTCGCAGAGCTTCTGCGGATGGTGAACGAGGTGGAGGGGATTGAACGGATTCGTTTCATGACCTCTCACCCGAAGGATTTGTCCGATGAGCTGATACAGGCAATGGCGGATTGTGATAAGGTATGTAAATATCTGCATCTGCCTGTGCAGAGCGGCAGTGATGAAATTCTGCGCCGCATGAACCGCCACTATACAAAGGAATCCTACATGGAGCTGGTGCGCAAGGCGAGAGCGGCAATGCCGGATATCACCCTGAGCACGGATATCATCGTGGGCTTCCCCGGAGAAACGGAGGAGGATTTCCAAGAAACCTTGGATGTCATCCGTCAGTCTCGTTATAGTACGGCGTTTACCTTCATTTATTCCAAGCGGACAGGCACCCCTGCGGCAACTATGGAAAATCAGGTGCCGGAGGATGTCATTAAGGATCGCTTCGACAGGATGCTCAATATGCTTAACCCCCTTGTGCATGAGGTGCATGAGGAGCAGCTTGGCAAGGTGATGACGGTATTTGCAGAGGAAGCAAGCAAGCAGGATAAGACTGTTCTGACAGGGCGTGCCGATAACAACATGCTGGTGCATTTTAAGGGCACGGAGGACTTGATTGGGCAGATGGTTCCTGTGAAGATTACAGAAAACAAAACATTTTATTTAATAGGCGAAAGGATGTAAGGTGAAGCATTATGGCAACGATTTTTGAAATGGCAAGAGCATTGGGTGAGGAATTGCAGAAAACCCCTCAGGTGGAAGCGCTGGTAGCGGCAAAGGCTGCATACGAAAGCGACCCCGAAATTGCAAAGCTGGTAGAGGAATACACAAAGCTGCATTATGATTTTGAAGCAAAGATGAATGCAGGCGGCATTTCCATAGAGGAACAGAGAGCCTTCAATGAACAGATGAAGGCAAAGGGCGAAGCAATCAGAACCAATAAGCTGGCATCTGATTTGTACGTTGCGGAACAGAATTTCAATAACTTCGTAAATTCCGTATTCAACATCATCACAGCAACCCTGACAGGCGAAGAACCCGAACAGGGCGGCGGCTGCGACCCTAGCTGCTGCTCCTCTTGCGGCGGCGGCTGCCACTGATTCAAATAGAAATAAAGGAAGAAAAGCCCGAATAGAGAATCCGTTCTTTATTCGGGTTTGCTTGCAGAAAAAGGAGAAGGAGGACAACATCCATGGCGAAAATCACACCCATGATGCAGCAATACTTTGAAATTAAAGAACAATATAAGCATTGTCTGCTTTTTTTTCGTTTAGGGGATTTTTATGAGATGTTTTTCGAGGATGCGGTCATTGCCTCGAAGGAACTGGAAATCACCCTGACGGGGAAGGATTGGGGGCAGGAGGAAAGAGCCCCTATGTGCGGCGTGCCTTTTCATTCCGCGGATGGATATATTGCCCGTTTGGTGGAACGTGGCTATAAGGTTGCCATCTGCGAGCAGGTGGAGGATCCAAAGACGGCAAAGGGCTTGGTCAAGCGCGATGTTGTGCGTGTCATTACTCCGGGGACGGTTGTGGATAACACTGTTCTGGATGAAACAAAAAATAACTACATTCTCTCCGTTTTCGGCAGCGCAAACGGCTATGGCATTGCGGTCTGCGATGTGACGACAGGCGAATTTCAGACAACGGAATTTCGCAGCGTGCAGGCGGCGGCAAAAATTCTGGATGAAACGGCAAGGTTTTCCCCTGCGGAGCTTGTCTGCAACAGCGAATTTCTTTCCACCCCTTTGGCGAAGGAAATCGAGGAACGGTTTCACCTGTATCTGAATGATATCGACAGCCGTATGTATGAATATAATACCGCAAAGGATACCCTGCTTGCACATTTCAAGGTGAAAACACTGGAAAGCTTCGGCTTGCAGAAAAAGCTGCTGGCGGTTTCGGCTTCGGGTGCGCTGATGTGGTATCTGAATGAAACGCAGAAAAACGATTTGAGCCATATTTCCGCTCTGAAGTATTACACGACAGGGGATTTCATGCTGTTGGATGTTTCCAGCCGCAGAAATCTGGAGCTGACGGAAACCATGCGCGAGAAGAACAAAAAAGGCTCGCTTCTGAGCGTTCTGGATAAAACCCGGACTGCGATGGGCGCAAGGCTTCTGCGCAAATGGGTGGAGCAGCCCCTGCTTTCTAAAGAAGAAATCAATCAGCGTCTGGATGGGGTGGAGGAGCTGTTCCAAGACCTGTTCCTCAGAGAGGAAATCAAGGAAATTCTCCATTCCATGTATGACTTTGAACGTATTATGTCCCGTGTGGTGTATCAGAATGCAAACGCAAGGGATTTGGCAGCACTGAAAAATTCCGTGGAAAATCTGCCGCTGCTGAAGAAGATTCTTTCTCGCTGCAAGAGTCCATACCTGTCCACTCTGCAGGACAGACTGGACACTCTTGAGAATATCCATGCACTGATTGCGCAGTCCATCGTTGAAGACCCGCCGTTTTCCGTGCGCGAGGGCGGCATGATTCGCGAGGGCTTCAATGAGGAGCTGGATACCTACACCAAGGCGAAGGAAAACGGCACTGCATGGATTCATCAGCTTGAGGAGGAGGAACGCGAAAAGACGGGCATCAAAAACCTCAAGGTGCGCTACAATAAGGTGTTCGGCTATTATATTGAAGTCACAAAATCCAATCTGGAGCTGGTGCCCGAAGGCTATATCCGCAAGCAGACGCTTGCCAATGCGGAGCGTTTTATTACACCCGAATTAAAGGAGCTGGAGGAGCTGATTCTCGGCGCGGAGGATAAGATTACCACTCTGGAATACGATATGTTCTGCGAAATCCGCAATGCTGTTGCGGCGGAGGTGGAACGGATTCAATATTGCGCGTATATCGTTTCTGTTATTGACTGCCTGCAGTCCCTTGCAGAGGTGGCGCAGAACAGAAGCTATGTGAAGCCGCTTGTGGATGACGGTGATGTGATTGAAATTAAGGGCGGCAGACACCCCGTTGTGGAAAAAATGATGGACGGGCAGTTCATCCCGAATGACACCTATTTAGACCGGGAGGACACCAGACTTGCCATCATCACAGGTCCGAACATGGCAGGGAAATCTACATATATGCGGCAGACGGCACTGATTGTGCTGATGGCGCAGATAGGCAGCTTCGTTCCCGCGGAGCAGGCGCATATCGGCATTGTGGACAGAATTTTCACCCGTGTCGGTGCATCGGATGACCTTTCCGCAGGGCAGAGCACGTTTATGGTAGAAATGACAGAGGTTGCGAATATTCTGCATAACGCAACGAACAAAAGCCTGCTGATTTTGGATGAAATCGGGCGAGGCACAAGCACCTTTGACGGGCTTTCCATCGCGTGGGCGGTGCTGGAATATATCGCGGATACGAAGCAGATTGGCGCGAAAACGCTTTTTGCAACGCATTATCATGAATTAAGTGAGCTGGAGGGCAAGCTTTCCGGCGTGAAGAATTACTGCATTGCCGTGCAGGAGCAGGGCGAGGATATTATTTTCCTCCGAAAAATTCAGCGTGGCGGCGCAGACCACAGCTATGGCGTGCAGGTGGCGCGTCTGGCGGGTCTGCCGAATAAGGTGATTCGCCGCAGCGGACAGATTCTCAAGCAGCTGAACGCGGCGGATATTACGAAAAAAGCAAAGCAGATTGCAGTGGAATCCAAGGAGCAGCAGGAGGAAACCGCACAGCAGATGGATATGTTCCATATTGCGGAAACGCAGCTTGCGGATGAAATCTCCAAGCTGGATGTGATGGCGATGACCCCTATTGAAGCACTGCAAACGCTTTTTGAATTGCAGAAAAAGGCAAAAGGGCTGTAGGTTTGGGAAAGGAGGAGGTCTATGCAGAAAATCCGACTGTTGGATGCAAAAACCATCAATAAAATTGCGGCAGGGGAGGTAGTAGAATCTCCGAAATCCGTTGTAAAGGAGCTGACGGAAAACGCCATTGATGCAAACGCCGGCAGTGTGACGATAGAAATTAAGGAGGGCGGCATTTCCTATATCCGCATTACCGATAACGGCACAGGGATTCCCAAGGAGCAGGTAAAGGAAGCCTTTCTGCGCCATGCTACAAGCAAAATGTCGCAGATTGAGGATTTGGAGCATATTTTTACACTGGGCTTTCGCGGCGAAGCATTGGCGAGTATCGCGGCGGTGGCGCAGGTGGAAATGCTGACGAAAACCAGAGACGAGGAAACGGGCACGCGCATTGTGATTCATGCCGGAGAGATACAGGAGATGGAGGATACCGCCTGCCGGGAGGGCACTTCCATTACGGTGCGGAATCTTTTTTACAACGTGCCTGCGCGCAGAAAATTTTTGAAAAAGCCTGCGACCGAAAGCGGCTATGTTTCGGATTTGGTGAACAAAATCGCACTGGGGCATCCTGAGGTTGCGATTCATTATATCAATAACGGCAATACTGTCCTGCATACGGCAGGGAACAATGACCCGAAAACGGCGGTGTTTTATGTTTACGGGAAGGATGCGGCAAACAGCATGCTCCCTATTTCCTACCGCAAGGGGGAATATGCCGTCAGCGGCCTGATTGGGAAGCCTGAATTTTGCCGCGCGAACCGCAATTATGAAAATCTTTTCATCAACGGCAGATTTATTAAGAATCCCGTGGTTTCCGCTGCGGTGGAGGATGCGTATAAAACAAAACTGCTGATTGGGAAATTTCCTGTTTTCGTGCTGAATCTTGCGGTTGAGCCTGCACAGGTGGATGTGAACGTGCATCCTGCGAAGCTGGAGGTTCGCTTTAAGAATGACGATGAGGTGTATGAATTTTTCTACAACGCGGTTGCGAAGGCATTGCAGGAAACGGTGCTGATTCCCAAGGCGGTTCTGGAAAAGAAGCCGAAGGAAAGACTGCCGCAGGCAGAGCAGCAGACCCTTGCGGATATGCCGAAGAAAGCGGAGCAGCCGAAGGAACCCATGATAAAGGAAAATATCATAAAGGAAAGCGTGATAAAGGCAGAGCCGACAGCAAATCCTTCTAAAGAAATTCCGCTCCCGCAATCTCAGGGCGTGCTGCTTTCCAAGGAGGAAAGGGAAAAGCTCCTGCGTGCGGCACAGCAGACACAGCCCCCCGCATCGGGCGGACGCAGTGTGGATGAGCTGCTGAAGCGCACCCCGAAGGCAGAGGGCTTTGCACAGACGGCAGTGCCGTACCGCAGGGAAGAGCCGAAGCCGAAAGAGGAACAGCCGATAGAATTGAAGCCGATTGTTTTTGATGAAAAAACGGAAGAAGCAAAGCAGCCGTTTTTCCAAAATTATAAAATCATCGGGCAGGTCTTTCGCACCTATTGGATTGTGGAGCAGGGCGATTGCCTGTATCTGATTGACCAGCATGCCGCGCATGAACGGGTGCTGTATGAGGAATTTATGAATAAATTCAAGGAAGAAAGGGTCGCTTCGCAGCGGTTGCTTACCCCTCTGATGCTGCAGCTGACACCGATGGAAACAGATGTACTGCGGCGCAATCTGGCACTTCTGGAAAGCTTCGGCTTTGAGCTGGAGGAATTCGGCGAGAAATATGCCCTGCGCGCAACGCCGTATCTCTTGCAGAACCCGACAGAGGTCGGCTTTTTTACCGATATTCTGGACAGGCTGACAGAGGAACGCATTTCCAATGTGTATGATACAAAGATACTTGCGGTGGCGACGATGGCATGTAAGGCGGCGGTCAAGGGACATGATGTGCTGAGCACGAGAGAGGCGGAGGAGCTGATTCACAGATTGCTTGGTCTGGAGCATCCCTTTACCTGCCCCCATGGCAGACCGACGATTATCGAGCTGACGAAATATGAAATGGAAAAGATGTTTAAACGCATCCAGAATTGAGCAGGTGAAATGATGAAAAAACCATTGATTGTGATTGGCGGCCCGACCGCCTGCGGCAAAACAGGCTTTTCGATTCGGCTTGCAAAGGAAATCGGCGGTGAGGTGATTTCTGCCGATTCCATGCAGATTTACCGCTATATGGACATCGGGACGGCGAAGGTGACACCCGAAGAAGCGGATGGCGTGCCGCATTATCTTATTGATGAGCTGAATCCCGATGAGGAATATAATGTTATGCTCTTTCAGCAGAAGGCGAAGGCGTATATGGAGGAAATCTGGGCGAAGGGGAGGATTCCTATTCTGGTCGGCGGCACAGGGTTTTATATCAATGCCCTGCTGTATGATAATGATTTTACCGAAACGGAAAATGATACCTCCTATCGGGAGGAGTGCTACCGTATCGCCGAGGAGGAGGGGCCGCAGGTGCTATATGAACGCTTACGGAAAATCGATCCTGCCTATGCGGAAACGATTCATGCGAACAACATCAAGCGTGTGACGCGTGCCTTGGAATATCATTACCTGACGGGACAGAAATTTTCCGAGCATAATGCGGAGCAGAAGGAAAGGGAAACCCCCTACAATGCGGCGGTGATTCTCCTGACGATGGAGCGGGAAGCGCTATATGCACGCATTGAGCAGAGGATTGATTTGATGATGCAGCAGGGGCTTTTGGCAGAGGTGAAGGGACTTCTGGACAGGGGCTATTCACCGAAGCTGGTTTCCATGCAGGGCATCGGCTATAAGGAATTTGTGCCGTATTTCAACGGAGACTGCACGCTAGACGAAGCAGTTACGCAGCTGAAAACCAATACGCGCCGCTTTGCAAAGCGACAGCTGACATGGTTTCGGCGGCAGATTGAAGGACTTTGGATAGACATGAGTAGAACAGACGGGGCAGGCGCACTGGCGCAGACGATGACATATTTAAAGGAACGGGGCGTTTTGCAGACAAATAACAATTCATAAGGAAGGGATTGCGATGTGGTCAACCGTTTGGTTTTCGTTTACATTTTTTGAATTATATGCGTATTTTATGATTTACAGCTTTCTGGGATGGGCAATGGAATCGGCATATGTTTCTATCAACGCGAAAAAATGGGTGAATCGCGGCTTTATCAATGGTCCCTTCTGCCCCATTTACGGCACAGGCGCACTGCTGATTCTTCTGGCACTGGAGCCTGTTTCGGATTCGATTTTGCTGCTGTTTTTGGGCGGCTTTGTGATTGCAACCGTTGTGGAATATCTCATTGGGCTGATATTGGAAAAGCTTTTCCATGCCACATGGTGGGATTATTCCCAAAAGCCCTTTAATATCAAGGGGCGCGTCTGCCTGGAGCGTTCCGTGGAGTGGGGCGTTCTGACAACCTTCGTGATGCGTGTGGTGCAGCCTGTGATTGCGGATTTTGTGGCGGCGATTCCCCGTGCATGGGGCGAATTTGCAGCAACACTGCTGCTTGCATATCTGGCTGTGGATACCACGATTACGGTGCTGCATATCCTGCGGTTCAACGAAAAGCTGGCATCCCTCAGCGAAGCGCACGATGCGCTGCAGAAAAAGCTCGAGGGAACGAGGCTTTATGCTTCCCGACAGGAAATCATTACGCGTTTCGAGAGCATGCCTGCTTCGGAATTTCTGCGTGAATTTAAGGAACGCATGGCAGAGGAAAATGAAAGGCTGGAGCAGCTGCGCGAGGAGGAACGTCTGCGTCGGCAGCTGGTTCAGGAGGAAATCAAGGAAAAACTGGAATCCCGTATCAATGCTTTGCAGAAGAGCAGCCTTATCGAGCGCCGTTTGATGCGTGCATACCCCGGTATGCATTCCAAGCGGTTTGATGAAGAATTGAAGGCGTGGAAACGGGAGCTTATGGAAAAGAGAAGTAAGAAAAGCAGAAAGGATGTTTCAAAATGAAAAAATCTTTCGCAAAACTGACTGCCTTATGTCTGGCGGCGGCGGTAGCGTTTGGTGCAGCCGGCTGCGGTAAGGAGAAGAAGGAGACACAGCAGGATAAAAATGCTGTGGCAGCGGATGATACAAAGGAAGACAAGAAAACCGAAAAAGCGGCGGATGCCTTGCAGACAGCAGTAATGCTTGCGGATCAGGCACCTGAGCTTCAGGCAGAGGCTGCAATTTTGATTGAGGCATCTTCGGGGACAATTCTGTATGAAAAAAATGCCACCCAGAAGATGTATCCTGCCAGCATGACAAAAATGCTGACCGCTCTGGTGGCGTTGGATTATTTCAAGCCGGAGGATTTAATTGTGGTCGGTTCTGAAATCAATGAGGTTTCTCTGGATTCCAGCAAGGCGGGGCATGAGCTGGGCGAAACGCTGACAGTAGAAAATGCCATCCGCGGTCTGATTATCCCCTCCGGCAATGACTCTGCAAATGTGGTTGCGGCAGCAGTTGCGAAAAAGGCGGAGAATGACGAAAACATGACCTTCGGTAAATGTGAGGTTGTTTTCACAGACCTGATGAATAAAAAGGCGGAGGAGCTGGGCGCAACCAACAGCCATTTTGCAAACGCGCACGGCTACCATTCCGATGACCACTACACCTGCGCGCACGACCTTGCGCTGATTGGCAGAGCATTCATGGAAAATAAAACACTGGCAGAAATTGCGAAGGAAAAAAGCTATTCCGGCAACGGCGCAGAGGGTTTAGTCAAAGCGGAGGATACTTCCGTAAAAACACAGGATTACAACTGGCGCAGCCATAACCTGCTGATTACGGATGGGGAATATAATTATCCCTATGCCATCGGCATTAAGACAGGCTTCACCGATGAAGCAGGGGACTGCGTGACAGCGGCTGCGGAAAAGGACGGCGAGGAGCTGATTGCGGTTATCTTTAAATCCGAAGACCCGAACCGTTGGCTGGATGCAAAAAATCTCTTTGAATACGGCTATAACCAGTATGAAAAGATTACAGTTGCAAAGGCAGAGGAAGCTATTGCAGATGCACCTCTGACAAAGCATAAAAAATCCGAAGGGAATACGGTTCCTGTTGTATTCCGGAAGGAGGTTACGGCAATTCTTCCGAAGGATACCGCAAAGGATATGAAGCTGACCGTTTCCTATAACGATACCTATGCGGTAACGGATAAGGAGGGCAATGTTTCCCTGAAGGCTCCCATCGAAAAGGGTGCGGAAATCGGTACGGCAACGTATGAGGTGAAGGGCAAAACCGTTCTGGAGGCTCCCGTTTACGCAGGCAGAGATGTTTCTAAGGGTACCATTTTCAGTGCAATCGGTGATTTCTTCAAGAATCTGTTTACAGTGAAGGGTCTGCTGAAGCTGGTTATCGTCATCATCGTGATTGCGATTATCATTCTGATTATCAAATTTATCAACGGCAGAAGAAACAGACGCGGCTACAGCTTTGGTTCTCCGCGTCGCAGCAGTGGGCTGAGCTTTGGCGGCGGACGCAGAAGACGCAGAGGCGGCAGAAGAAGATTCTGATAAAGGCTTTCTGTGAAATTTCATAAAGACAAAAAGAAAAGGATAAGTCCTCTGAAAAACGAGGATTTATCCTTTTTTTGATGCGTTTATGTTCAGTTTTCTTCTGCCTTTTGCTTTTTCGGCGGACGAGGACCTTCATACTGATAATAATCCGTTTTGATGCGCCCGTTGAACAGCTTTCTCTTTCTGTCTGCCTTTCTGCCAAAGAGGGATTCAAAATATTCCATGGAGGTGATAATATAGGTTGACCAGGTGGGGTCGGTCTGCATGGTTGCGCCAAGCGCACGATACATATTTTCAACCTCCTTCAATTCCCCGATACGCTCCCCGTAGGGCGGATTGGAAATCAGCACGCCATATTTCCCGGGCAATACAATCTCCTGCGAGGGCTTTACCTCGAAAGTGATGCAGTCATCCACGCCTGCAAGCTCCGCATTTGCCTTTGCCAGCTCGATTGCCGCAGGGTCAATGTCACTGCCGTAAATTTCTGGCATAACATCATAATCAATTGCTTGATATGCCTCTTTTCTTGCCTGCTTCCAACGCTCCTTGCCGATGCGTTCCCATTCCTCGGATGCGAATTTGCGATTCAGACCGGGGGCAATGTTGCGCGCGAGCATGGCGGCTTCAATGGGAATTGTTCCTGAGCCGCAGAAGGGGTCTAACAGGATACGATCCTTTCGCCAGTAGCTGAGCTGTACCATGGCGGATGCAAGGGACTCCTTCAGGGGGGCATCCAACGCACTCGCACGATAGCCGCGCATGTGTAAGCCACTGCCGCTGGTGTCAATCGCAAGGGTGACAACATCCTTTAGAATCCCGACCTGAATGGTATAGGATGCGCCTGTTTCATCAAACCAGTCTGTTTTATATTTTTCCTTCAGCTTTTCGACAACAGCCTTCTTGACGATTGCCTGACAGTCCGAAACGCTGAACAGGGTGGATTTTACGGACTTCCCAACAACGGTGAATTTCCCGTCCTCCGGAATCCAATCTCCCCATGGCAGTGCCTTCGTCCGGTCGAATAGCTCCGTAAAGGTAACGGCGGTAAAGGTGCCCATTTTCACCCAGACACGCCCGGCGCACCGCAGCCAGAGGTTTGCCTTTACGATATCGGATTCGTCCCCTGTAAATTCAACCTTGCCGTCTGAGGTTTTGATATTCTGAAAACCGAGAGCTTGACACTCTCTCTTGACTACGGCTTCTAAGCCGAAGGTGGTTGTTGCAATCAGATTGATGCTCATTTGTTCTCTCCCATCTTTTTTCTGTAACGATATGATTTCCTAAGGAACAGTCTATCATTTTTCCTGCCAAAAGAAAAGGCTAATCGGCAGATTTTTCCTGACAGGTTTTTCCCGCATTTTTTGCAAATTTTGCTGCCACCTCTTGAAGAAAGCACGAAAAAAGGGTATCATAGAAAGGATAGAAAAATTTTGATAAAGTGAGGAAAATTATGTACAAAGTATTGAAAAAATGCGGCAGAGCAAAGCGTGCCGAATTCCATACCCCTCATGGCGTAATCCAGACACCCGTCTTTATGAACGTCGGCACAGCGGGTGCGATTAAGGGGGCTGTTTCCACAGAGGATCTGGAGCAGCTGAAATGTCAGGTGGAGCTTTCCAATACCTACCATCTGCATCTGCGCCCCGGGGATAAGCTGATTAAGGAAATGGGCGGTCTGCATAAATTCATGGTCTGGGATAAACCGATTTTGACCGATTCCGGCGGCTTTCAGGTATTCTCTCTTGGGCTTCTGCGCAAAATCAAGGAGGAGGGCGTTTATTTCAGCTCTCATATTGATGGCAGAAAGATTTTCATGGGGCCGGAGGAAAGCATGCAGATTCAGTCCAATCTTGGCTCCACGATTGCGATGGCGTTTGATGAATGTATCGGGCTGCCTGCGGAACGCCCTTATGTAGAGGCATCCGTTGCCAGAACAACCCGTTGGCTGGAACGCTGCAAAAAAGAGATGCACCGCTTGAATCAGCTGGAGGATACCGTCAACCCCAAGCAGATGCTGTTCGGCATCAATCAGGGGGCAACCTTCGAGGATATCCGTATCGAGCATGCAAAACGGATTTCCGAGATGGAGATGGATGGCTATGCCATCGGTGGTCTTGCGGTAGGGGAATCCCATGCGGAAATGTATCGTATTCTGGATGAGGTTGTGCCGTATCTGCCTGAGGAGAAGCCGACTTACCTGATGGGCGTTGGGACACCCGAAAATATTCTGGAGGCGGTAGAGCGCGGCGTGGATTTCTTTGACTGCGTACTGCCTGCAAGAAACGGCCGCCATGCTCATGTGTATACGAATAAGGGCAAGCTGAACCTGTTAAATGCGAAATATGAAAAGGATGATTCGCCCATTGACGATACCTGCGGCTGCCCTGCGTGCAGAAGATACAGCAGAGCCTATATCCGCCATCTGTTCAAAGCAAAGGAAATGCTTGCCATGCGCCTTTGTGTGATGCATAATCTGTATTTCTTCAACAGCATGATGGAGGAAATCAGACAGGCGATTGAGGAGGATCGCTTCCACGCATATAAGGCTGCAAAGCTGGATGGATTTCGCGAAAACGGGAAATAAGTGCTTTCTTACACATAGGCTACTTGACGGAAAATGAAAAATTCTATATAATTATCTACTAGATGTAACATTAAATTTAGAAAAAGTTAGGAGAGAAAAAAATGGGATCATTTTTACTTGACACAGTCGTAAAACCTGCCGGCGAGGCAGCAAAAGCAACCTCCGGCACAACACAGAGCACAGGCCTTTTTGGCACATGGATGACAGACCACCCCGTTATGCTGATCGTGGTTTACTGCGTTGTTCTGTTGGTTATCATGTATTTCCTGTCCATCAGACCTACACAGAAGAAGGAGAAAAAGCTGGCTGAGCTGAGAAATGCAATCGAGGTTGGTGACAGCATCATCACAAACAGCGGATTCTACGGCAAGGTTGTTGATACAACATACGATACACTGATTGTGGAATTCGGTCTGAACAGAGGCATTCGTATCCCTGTTGCGAAAACAGAGGTTTTCGGTAAAGCAGAACCCAATATGTCCAACGAAGCACCTCCGGTAGAAGAAGAACCGAAGAAAAAGGGTCTGTTCCGCAGAGGGTAATTATGAAATAAAGAAAAAGCATTGGTTTTGATAAAGACCGATGCTTTTTATTTTGCAAAATTTGCAAAGAATAATTTATCCGGCTTGGGCTGTGCCTTGGCATTGGCAGGCGTAATGTTTGCAAGAAATTATTTATGCTATCACAATTTGATGGAAAAGGAACAGGAAGTATAAGAGAAATTATTTAACAGCTTACGGACTCTATGGCAGCATGGAGTTCGTTTTTTGGTAATAACCAATCAAAACCACCGACTAAGCCGATGGTTTTGATTGTGGGATACGGCTTTATAGCTTCTCTTATTCCCATTCGGTGGGAGCCTTTTTTGTCTTAATCCAGAACAGAAAGACAAGGTATTTGATTAACAGCAGGACAATAATGGTGATTCTCCCGTAAATGTTTTGCATCATAAAAAATGCAAGCAGCAGAAAAACTGTAACAGGAATCAGAATCCCAAGCTTTGTCTGCATCGTCATAGAGCGGTCTTTTTTAAAATCCGCCAGATGGTTTTGGTACAGCCTTGTGCCCTGAAACCAATCATTCACGCGGCGGCTGCCCTTACCAAAGCAGAACGATGCCAGAAGCAGGAAGGGAGCAGTGGGCAGAATGGGGAAGAATATTCCAACCGTGCCCACGCCCAGAAAAAGGAAGCCGAGTGCAAGAAATAAATAATTCATTATCATTCTCCTATCAAATTTTCGTTGTTTTTGTGTCCGTTTTCCATTTGATGCAGGCTATCGCAGATACCCAAAGTGGATTTTCTGTGCGAAACAAGCACGATGGTTCTATCCTTTGCATCATCCAGTGCTTTCAGAATGATGCCTTCGTTGATGCTGTCCAGATTGCTGGTCGGCTCATCCAGAAGCATGAGCGGTGCATCGGAAAGAAAGGCGCGTGCCAGAGAGATGCGCTGCTTTTCGCCGCCCGAAAGCGTATCCCCCAGTTCGCCGACACGGGTATCGTAGCCATGGGGCAGGGCGGCAATAAAATCATGGATAGATGCCTTTTTCGCCGCAGCGATGATTTCCTCGTCCGTTGCGCTCAGATTGGCAATGCGGATGTTGTTGCCGATGGTATCATGAAACAGGTGTGTTTCCTGCGTACAATAGCTTTCGTTTTCACGCAGGGATTTTGTGTTGATGTCTGTGACATCCGTTCCGGAAAGCAGAATTCTGCCACTGTCCTTATCCCAGAAGCGCATAATAAGCTTCAAAAGGGAGGGTTTGCCACCCTTGATAACTTTTTGACCGTTTACCATTTCTTCCACATAACCGTTTATATCAGCAAGGGTTTTTTGCTGAAGCATAAAAAATGTACCTACTTTTCCTGCAATTCCTTTTACAATTTGCAGAATGAGAAGCATAACAAGCAAAGCTACAATCGTCAGCCAAATGCTGGTATAGAGCATACAAATAAGCACCGCAACAATAGTAAATACAGAGGAAATAAGCTGTGCCAAAGACTGTGCAATCATTTGGCGGAGCGTGTCCGTATCATTGGTGTAAAGGCTCATAATATCGCCGTGAGTGCGGGTATCGAAGACACGAATCGGAAGCCGTTGCATTTTTTCAAACATATCATCTCGGATTTTTTTCAGCGTTCCTTGTGCAACCGTAACCATTGCACGGCTGTAAAGCAGACTGGAAATTACACCTATCATATATATGATACCGATTGTTATAAGTGCCTTATTAAACCGTCGAAAACGGGATTATCTGTTCCAAGCAGAGGCACGATATAATCGTCAATCAGGGTTTGCAAAAACACGGATGAAGTAGCGGAAGCAACCGCACTTAATAAAATACAGATGACAACAAAAACCAACTGTCCTTTATATTCTTTCATATAGGAGAACAACCTTCTAAGCGCTGTCTTATCAAACTGCATTTTCGACATTTCAGACTTTGCGGGCACATTTGCCAATGATTTTTACTTTTTATTCATTTTCGCCATCTCCTTTCACCTGCGACCGATATACTCCCCGATAAATATTGCAATTTTTCAAAAGTTCCTCATGAGTGCCGACAGCATCGATTTTGCCGTCATTTAGAACAACAATTTTATCTGCATTCTGTACCGAGCTTACACGCTGTGCAATGATGATTTTCGTGGTATCGGGAATGTACTCGGCAAAAGCTCTTTGTATTGCAGCGTCTGTTTTGGTATCCACAGCACTGGTGGAATCGTCCAAAATCAAAACCTTTGGATTTTTAAGCAATGCACGGGCAATACAAAGCCGCTGTTTTTGACCGCCTGAAACATTGTTACCCCCTTGCTCAATATAGGTGTCGTATTGTTTTGGCATGGCTTCAATAAATCCATCGGCACAGGCAAGATGACAGGCGTGTTTTATTTCTTCGTCAGTAGCATTTTCATTGCCCCAACGCAAATTTTCTTTAATTGTACCAGAAAATAATTCGTTTTTCTGAAGAACCATGGTAACGGAGGTTTTGAATGTTCGTCACATCCGTTGTCAGACGGGTTACGATGGAAGCCGTCGAGAACTTATCAATGTTGGAAAAAGCAAAGGTCTGCACATTATCATACATATCCTGCCGCAGCTTGGCACAAAATCCTACCGAAGTACGGGTGGCAATGTGTGCCGATAAAACACCTGTTATAAGCTGAAACAGGGCAAAAACAAGTAAGATTATGCCGTATTTCCAAACGGCATTCATATTCCCAAGGTCAATTCCTTCGTCAATGACCTTTGCCATACAAAGGGGGATGGTAATTTCAAAGGCTGCTTCCAAGATAGAAAGCAGAATTGTAAGTACAGAGCCTTTTTTGTATTCACGCAAGCTCCGAGATAATGTTTTAATCATAGATGAACCTCCTTAATGTAGCACGCTACATATTGCATTTAAGGAAAAGCCGACATTCATCGGCTTGCCTATTCTAAATTGTTATATATTATCAAAAGCAGTTGCTTTAATTTTTTGATGTCAGCTTCCGAGAGCGAAGCAAGAAGCATTTTTTCATTAGCTGAAATACGTTGTTCCATCTCCTCTCCCAAGGCTTTTGCCTGCTCCGTCAGAGCGACAATTTTGTTTCTCTTGTCAGTTTCATCTACCCAGCACCGAAGATGTCCGTTTTGTTTCATGCGTGAAATAATACCGACAACAGTAGGGTGGGAAACCTCTAAGTAAACTTCAATTTCTTTTTGCGTTGCCTGACCGCCCCTGCGATCCAAAAAAGCCAACACACGGCTTTGCGCCAAGGTTAAATTACTATGCTTTAAGTCAGCGTCTGCTTTTACCTTTAGCTTGTCGTTAATATTCTTAATTAAATAGCCAATATCCTTTTCTTCCATGCAGCATCCCTCTCTTGATATGTAGTACGCTACATATTATAGCCAGAATTTCGCTCTTTGCCAAGTAGGTTGAAAAGATAACATAACATGGATTTTATGTATACGTTAATAGATTGATAAAAAAGGGGTGTGGGCAAATAGCCCACACCCTTAAAAGTGAGTCTGTTTTCTTTTCGATAATTTTCGGTCTATCAGTCCGTCTGCATCGGCGCAGCCTTCTCAATGAAGCGGTGAAGCATGGCGGAAATCTCCGCGCGGGTTGCCGTACCCTGTGGATCAAGCAGATTTTCGGATTTTCCCTTTATCAATCCGTTGCCGACCGCCCATTGCATTACCATTTTTGCGTAATCCGTAATCTTGTCCGCGTCCTCGAACTTGTCAAGATTTCCCGTGATGGTCAGCTTGTAGCCCTTGTAGTCCGCGTAGCGGTAGAAGATGGCGGTAAGCTGTTCTCGGGTAATGGGATCGTCCGGGCCGAATTTGTCCATGCTGTAGCCTGCAAAGATGCCATTTTCTGTCGTCCATGTGATTGCGTCGGCGTACCACCTTCCGGCTTCCACATCGGTAAAGCTGTTTTCGCCCTTCGGCGCGAGGCTGCCCTCCATGCGCCAGAGAATGGTTGCCATCATGCCGCGTGTCACTGTCCCATGCGGACTGAACAGGGTCTTGCTCGTGCCGAGCATCAGACCATTTTTGTAAACGAACATCGCATCGTTGTAGAACCAGTCCTTTTCAGAAACATCAGTAAAGGGGTTTACGACTATGTCCGGATTTTCATCCGCGCGCCAGCCTGCGTATACGGTCATATTTTTCGTCAGAGAAACCTCGGAAATCTGATTTGTCAGGCTTTGGTCGCTGTACCAGCCGATAAAGGTATGCCCATGCCGAGTCGGAACGTATTTTGTCAGGCTGATGCGGGTGTTGTTTGCTTCCCGCATGTCGGTTATAGCACTGCCGCCATTGGTTTCAAAGTGCAGCGTGTAATAGGTGACGGACGGTTTGCGGCTGCCGCCACCGCCGCCACTGCCGCTACTGCCGCCGGCAAACTTCGCCGTCAGCTTGGTTACGACCGCCGGAACGCTATCGCCGGGCGCGTAAAGGGTTCCGTCACTGCCAAGCCACTTAAAGTAGCTGCCGTTATTTCCGTTCGGGCGGGTCAGACCATTGGATGCAGGCGCGGTAAACTCGCTGTCATTTTTCACGATGATTTGAATATCCTCAGCGCTACCGCCCAGCTTGCCGCCGCCAAGGTCGAGGGCAACGGCTTTCAGCCCGTCAGCGCCCAGTGTGTCCGGGCTCAGGACTTCAAGGACAGGGCGGAAACCGAGGTAGACGTTCCGATGCGAGGACGAGTTGAACTCCCAGCCGCGGGCCGAGTGGAACCCGCGAACCGCATGGAATGGAGTCGAATTATCGGGTCTGGTGTCTTGCCCCCAGGAAGCCATCCAATTCCAGTTTTTGATATATCCATCGTTCTTGTCCAGTAGCTTATCCCATTCGTTGCTTTGGGGTGTGCCACGCTGGGACTCATTCAAGCCTGTACGATCACTTCCCACGGACGGCGCACGCAGCGTATAGTCCACGCCGTTGGCGGCATAGTCCTTGCCGAAAATCAGATTTGCGGTATTCAGGTCATCCCAGCTTACCGTATGCGTTACGGCATAGTCCGCAATGAATAGGCTGTGGGGATATTTATTCTGCTCTGCATACTCCTCGGTGGGTGCCATCTCCGATTTGAGCGCATAAGCATCTACTGTCCCTGCGTAGGTAAAGGGAACATAATGCATTGTTTTGTCCGGCAGAGAATCGTTCACCGTGCCGGGGATACCCATTGCCGAAAGGTCAAAATAATATCTGCCGCCGGGGGCGAGGTTGAACTGCTCGTAAAACAGTGCCGTCAGCTTGGTTACATCCGCCGGAACGCGATCGCCGGGCGCGTAAAGGTTTCCGTCACTGTCAAGCCACTTAAAGTAGCTGCCGTTATTTCCGTCCGGGCGGGTCAGACCGCCGGACGCAGGCGCGGTAAAGCTCTCGCCGTTTTTCACGATGATCCGGATGCTGGTCTCATCACCCAATTTGCCGCCGCCAAGGTCAAGGGTAACGGCTTTCAGCCCGTCAAAGCCAAGCGTGTCGGGGTTCAGGACTTCAAGGACGGGGCGGAAACCGAGGCCGACGTAATTATACCAGGACGAGTGGTGATCCCCGTAGCGGGCAGAGTCGTACCCACGGACCGCACAGCGCGGCGCAGAAGTACTCCAAGTATCTTGTCCCCACGAAAACATCTTACTCCAGTTTTTGATATATCCTTCGTCCTTGTCCAGTATTCTGTCCCATTCATTGCTTTGGGGCGTGCCGCGATAGGGCTCACTCGAATCTGTACGACCACTTCCCACAGACGGCGCACGCAGCGTATAGTCCACGCCGCCGGCGGCATAGTCCTTGCCGAAAATCAGCTTTGCGGTATTCAGGGTATCCCTGCTTACATCCTTCGTTACGGCATAATCCGCCACAAACAGGCTGTGGGCATATTTGTTCTGCTCTGCATACTCCTCGTTGGGTGCCATTTCCGATGTGAGTGCGTAGGCATCCACTGTTCCGGCGTAGGTAAAGGGGACATAGTGCATTGTTTTGTCCAGCAGAGAATCGTTTGCCGTTCCGGGAATGTTTTCGCCGGAGAGGTCAAAGTAATAGGTACCATCGGAGGTGAGGTCGAACTGCTCCTTGACCGTATCCTCCGGGGTCTGCGCCTCCTGCGCACGGATAATGGCGTAGAGCCCGACAATATAGAGATCTTTCAGATCCTTCATCGATGGATCGCCGGTACCCTCCGCGCTGAACATAACGAAGCCAAGGTAGGCATCCTGCGTCCCGTCATAGTCACTTGCTGCCTTTTCAAATGCCGGATAATCTGGATAGCGCGTAATAGGATTGCCGTTGAATGTCAAGACAGTCTCATCTGTGATGGGCTTCTGCGTGTAGAAGGTGAAATTCAGCAGATAGATGCTGTCCTTCTCGTAAGTATCATCCGCTTTCAGCTTTTTGGGCTCGCTGCCCTGCTGCCACAGCGCGGGGCCGAACAGATAGAGGTTCAGACCGCTGTCCGCGTTGGCGGATGCCTCCGAGCCGTTTCCTATCTTTTTGCCTGCCTCCGGTTTGGGGAAGGTAATATCGACGTTTGTCAACGCTTGCGCAGGCGTATCCTCGTTGCCCTCGGCAAAGGCCGCCGTTGGCACAAGGCATAGCACCATACACAAGGTGAGCAGGATGCTGAGTATTCGTTTCTTCATAGGCTTTCTCCTCCTGTTCATTTCGGTTGGACTTGCTCGTCCCACCTTTTTTCCGATTTTCTCTGTTTCTGAGCCGAATGCACAGCGTGATAATCGCTGCCACCGCTGCAAAGGAAATGACGTTCACCGGCACATGGTCGCTCGTGCTCTCCCACAGCAGTATCGTGCCGAAGCTGCATCCAACGGGTGTTTTCGCGCACTCTTTGCTTGACGAGTGCGACTCGTATTGCGGTATCGTACATATTGTTCGAACCTCCTTTCTCCGGTTTGTCTGAAGCTGTGGCTGAAAAGTCTTTTCACTTATATAGGTACATAAAATCGGAAAAACTCTCACCCAAAATGCAAATATTTTTAAATTTTTTCAATTTTTTTTAACAATGTGGCTCTTGGAAACGGATTGCCGTTCGATGGCGCTCTCTGCACTGTGCCTGACCTCGCAGAATACCCTCTATTTGCAATCAATTCGCATATTGACAAATGCAAAACAGTACGGTATACTAATTTGCAAATAAGTTGCAAATTGGAGGGGTGGCTGATGGCAAGGTATCTGACGCGGCAACGCAAGCAGCTTCTCGAATATCTTTCAAAGCATACAGATGAACAGATGACCGCACGGCAGATAGCCGATGCACTGACGGCAGAGAGTATCAGCATCAGCGCCGTTTATCGTAATTTATCCGCCTTGGAGGAGGAGGGAATTCTGAAGCGCAGTATCCGAGAGAACACCAGAGAGGTGTATTATCAATATATTGCCGCAGAGGAATGTAAGGACAGTCTGCATCTATCCTGTCGGGTATGCGGGAAAAGTATTCATCTTGGAGAAAAGGAAGCGGAGCAGCTTCTGCAGAGCACGCTGGAAAGTACAGGCTTTCAAATCGACAAAACGGAAACGATTCTGTATGGCGTTTGCGCCGATTGCAGAAAATAAAGGAGTAGAAAATAGAAGGGTGGTGAGCAGAATGGAAAGAAAAAAGAGAAATAGGATTGCAGCATTGCTTCTTGCCGTGACGGTTCTGGTCATCACGCTCTATTCTGCTCTTTTTGTTGCGGCAGAAGCCGACCACGATTGCGTGGGCGAAGGCTGCCCGATCTGCTATCAGGTCGAGGCTTGCCAAAACACACTGAAAAGCCTTTCACTTGCTGTATGCGTCACAGCCGTTGCTGTTGCGTTTACATATACTTTGTGCAGGTGTATTTCTCTCTGCACGGACTATGCACAAAGAGATACCTTGGTATCTCTCAAGGTGAAGCTTTCGAATTAAATAAGAGCCTTTTACAAGGGTGAAGTCTATCTGTTTTCGGATAGGCTTTTGCGGCGTTGCCGTTGCCCTTGTATTTTTGCGCCTATTTTTAAGTTCTTATTATAATTCGGAGGTAAATATAATCATGAAAAAGATAACTGCGCTGCTGCTTGCGCTTTTCGTGCTTGTCGGCGCTCTTGCCGGCTGCGGAAAGCAGAATGATACCAATAAGACTGATAAACTAAGCATTGTCACCACCATTTTCCCTGAATATGACTGGGTCAGGGAAATCCTTGGTGACAAGGCTGATAATGCAGAAATTACAATGCTGCTGGACAACGGCGTTGACCTGCACAGCTATCAGCCCACCGCTGATGATATTGTTAAAATTTCGGATTGCGACCTGTTTATCTATGTAGGCGGCGAGTCCGACGGCTGGGTAGAGGATGCCTTGAGAAATGCCGCCAACAGGAATATGAAGGTCATCAATTTGCTGGAGATACTGGGTGATTCCGTAAAAACGGAAGAAATCGTTGAGGGGATGCAGGAGGAGCACGAGCACGAGGATGCCCATGCACATGACGATGTAGAGGAACACGAGCATGAGGAGGAAGCTGACGAGCATGTTTGGCTGTCCCTGAAAAATGCCAAAATGCTGGTCAGAGTGATTTCCAAGGCCTTGCAGGAGCTTGACCCCGATAACAAGGATATCTATGCCGCCAATGCCGATGCTTATGTAAAGAAGCTGTCTGCTCTTGACGCAGATTATCAGGCAGCCGTGGATGCAGCAAGCAATAAAACCATCCTGTTTGGCGATCGTTTTCCGTTCCGCTATCTGGTGGATGATTATGGTCTGCACTACTATGCCGCTTTTGTGGGCTGCTCCGCTGAAACCGAAGCCGGCTTTGAGACCATTTCGTTCCTTGCCAAGAGGGTGGACGAATGGAAGCTGCCCTGCGTGTTGACTATTGAGGGCGCACAGCACAAGATTGCAGAAACCATTGTCCGAAACACGACAACGAAAAATCAAAAGGTGCTGACGATGGATTCCATGCAATCCACCACTACTCAAGATGTGAAAAATGGCACGACTTACCTCTCCGTTATGGAGAAAAATCTTTCCGTGCTGAAGGAAGCATTGAGATAAGGAGGTAGGTTCATGGCTCAGCTCACTTGTCAAAGGCTCTGCGTCGGCTATGAGGGAAAGTCCGTTCTGCAAGAACTCAATTTTGAGATTTTTGCAGGCAGCTATCTCTGCATCGTAGGAGAAAACGGTTCCGGCAAGAGTACACTTATGAAAACGATTCTCGGCTTGCAGCCACCTATCAGCGGCAGAATTTTGACAGGCGATGGGCTGAGGAAAAATGAAATCGGCTATCTGCCGCAGCAGACCGTTGTCCAGAAGGACTTCCCGGCAGCCGTGAGAGAAATCGTTCTCTCCGGATGTCAGGGACGCTGTGGCAGCCGTCCTTTTTATAGCAAAGAAGAAAAGCGGCTTGCGGCGGCGGCTATGGACAGGATGCAGATTGCGCAGCTTGCAAAACGCTGCTATCGGGAGCTGTCCGGCGGACAGCAGCAGAGGGTTCTGCTTGCCCGTGCGCTGTGTGCCACCCGAAAAATGTTGCTTCTTGACGAGCCTGTTTCCGGACTTGATCCTAAGGTGACAGCGGAAATGTATGCGCTTATCGCAGAGCTTAACCGAAACGATGGCATTACGGTAATTATGATTTCGCACGATATTACTGCCGCAGTTAAATATGCCAGCCATCTTCTGCATATTGGAGACACCGTTTTTTTCGGAACAAAAGCGGAATATCTCAGAAGCCCGCAGGGGCGGCTGTTTGCCGCAGAGAAGGGGGGGCGATGAACGATGACTGCTATTTTGGAAAAGCTGACCCTCTATTGGACATATCCCTTTGTCCGCTATGCGCTGGTAGTCGGTGTGCTGATTGCGCTATGCTCGTCTTTGCTGGGCGTGACGCTGGTGCTGAAACGGTTTTCCTTCATCGGCGACGGACTTTCCCATGTGGCGTTTGGCGCAATGGCGATTGCCGCCGTGCTGCAAATCACAAATGAAATGCCGCTGGTAATGGTCATTACGATCAGCAGTGCCGTGCTGCTTTTGCGTACAGGGCAGAACGCGAAAATCAAGGGCGATGCAGCAATCGCCATGATTTCGGTGGGAGCGCTTGCCATTGGCTATCTGGTGATGAATATTTTCTCCACCTCATCCAACCTTTCGGGCGATGTGTGCAGTACGCTGTTTGGCTCCACCTCCATCCTGACGCTGTCTCTCGTAGAAGTCTGGCTTTGCGTTGGAATGTCGGCGCTGGTCGTGGTGGTGTTCGTCCTGTTTTACAATAAAATCTTCGCTGTGACCTTTGACGAGGACTTTGCAAGGGCAACTGGCACAAAGGCAGGGCTTTACAATCTGCTGATTGCCATCGTTGTTGCCATCATCATCGTGCTGGCGATGAACCTTGTCGGCTCTCTGCTCATCTCCGCACTAGTAATTTTTCCGGCGTTGTCCGCTATGCGGATGTTCAAGAGCTTCCGCAGCGTGACGATCTGCGCCGCAGTTTTGTCGGTGTTGTGTTCGCTGATCGGTATTCTGGCATCTATCCTCGCCGGAACACCGGTAGGCTCAACAATCGTTGCTGTTCAGATTGTCGCTTTCGGTCTATCGCGGCTGACAGGTACAGCTATCGGAGGTGTGAGAAAATGAAAAATCTGTTTTGCGTAGTACTGATTGCCCTGATGCTTTGCTCTCTTGTCGCCTGCGGAGGTGAGGAGGATAAAGAGACAGCCGATGCTCAGACACCGAATGCCTCTGTTTCACAAAATCAATCGATGGAAAAGGAATCGGTGTCTGCGTCTGCTGCCTCCGAGCCTGTGCAAAGCGCAGACGGCATTGATGTTGACCTGACAAAGCTCAGCAGTACAATGGTCTATTCTGAGGTTTACAATATGCTCTACACCCCTGATGACTACATTGGGAAAACGGTTAAAATGAATGGTGCTTTTGCATATTACGAGGACCCCGAAACAAAGGAACAATATTTTGCCTGTATCATCGCTGATGCGATGGCTTGCTGTTCACAGGGATTGGATTTTATTCCGACCGACGAGTACACCTATCCGGACGATTATCCGGAGCTAAACGCAGAGATAACCGTCACGGGGACCTTCGAGATTTATGAGAAAAACGGAATACAGTATTGTAGGCTTGCGAATGCTGCCATCGAGAGCTAAAGCTGATGGTGTGCTCTGCTTTCCGAAGCATGATTCAAAAAGCGGTGACAAGAAAATGCTCTGTATGCGGCACTATAATTTGCTATCATAGAAGACCTTATAATTAAATATCTGAACGAAACGCAAGGCAGCTGACGAAAAAATTGTAGCTGCCTTTGTTGTTTGAAAAATTGCGTACACAGGAGAGAAAAAGGCTGTTTTGTGTAAATGCAAGAAAAAAGCAAGAATATAAGCGTGGCGTTTTTTGCGAATGATGTTAAAATAGCAATATATGTATCGCAAAGGAGGAGCTATTTCGTGTCAAAAACAACCTTGATTGATTGTTGTATCAAAAAATACGCTTATCGTGAAATATCGGAAATTTATAAAGAGATTGGGGCTTCCCCGCAGGGCTTGTTTCCCGAACAGGTGGATGGTATGCGCTGGAGATACGGCGAAAACAGCTTTGCAAAACGGAAGAAGGATACTATGCTGCGCTGTTTGCGTCGTGCCTTTATCAACCCGTTCCATATTATTCTTTTTGTGCTTGGGATGATTTCCTTGGCAACCGATGTTGTGCTTGCCTCTAATTTTGCCAGAAACGCCACCACCGCCATCATCATTTTCTCCATGATTTTGACGAGCGGTGTAATCCGTCTGATTCAGGAGCTGCGGGCGAAGAATGCGGCGCAGCAGCTGGAACGGCTGATTCACGAAAGCATTACGGTTCGACGAGCGGGAGAGCTACAGGAAATCGCAGCGGAAGAATTGGTGGTCGGGGATATTGTTCTGCTTTCGGCAGGAGACCGCGTGCCTGCGGATATCCGTTTGACGAAGGTCAGTGATTTATTTATTTCGCAGGCTGCCATCACAGGTGAAAGTGCGATTCTGGAAAAAAACTGCAATACCCTCAGCTATGGCAGTACGGAAACGCTGACACAGCTTGAAAACCTTGTCTTTATGGCAACAACGGTTATCGGCGGCAAGGGCGAGGGAATTGTGCTTGCGGTTGGAAAGGATACGTTATACGGCAGCTTTGAAAAATCGGATGCAGAGGAGAAGCAGTCGTTCCAAAAGGGTGCCAATTCGATTGCATGGGTAATGCTTCGCTTTATTGTTGTGCTGATTCCCATTGTGTTTGTGCTGTTAAGGCTGACAGGCGGAAAATGGTTGGAATCCTTTGCATTTGCGCTTTCTGTTGCGGTAGGGCTGATGCCGGAAATGCTGCCGATGGTAATTACCGCCTGCCTTGCAAGGGGCAGCCTAAGCATGAGCCGCAAGCAGACCATCATCAAGGACATCAACGCCATGCAGGGCTTTGGCAGTATGGATGTGCTTTGCATGGATAAAACGGGAACGCTGACGAATGAGAGCATTTTGCTGGAATACTACATGGATGTACTGGGAAACGAAAGCACAAGGGTGCTGGATTTTGCCTTTTTGAACAGTGTCTATCATTCCGGTGTCTGCAATCCCATAGATAATGCCATTCTTGCGTGCCAGACAATGCCGGGGCGCAGTGCGTATTACACAGGTCTGCTTGCGCAGTATCAAAAAACGGACGAGATTCCGTTTGATTATGCCCGTAAATTTGTCAGCACGCTTGTGACGGAGGAAGACGGAGCGGGGCAGCTCATTATCAAGGGGGATATTGCGCACGTTGTGGCGCGCTGCGGCTTTGTAGAATATCGGGATGCCATTTTGCCGATGGATGAGGATAAAATGCGAAGCGTGACCTTTGTGGTGGATGAAATGCTGCAGGATGGGATGAAGGTGATTGCTGTTGCACGAAAGAGGATAGAAAAGCAAAACCGGATTTTGCCGCAAGATGAACAAAGCATGATTCTGATGGGCTATCTTGCCTTTTTTGATGCACCCAAGAAAACCGCAAAAACCTCTGTAGAGGCACTCAAAAGGCTGAAGGTTACCCCGAAAATTCTGACGGGAGACCAAGCAGATGTGGCAGTTTCCGTTTGCCGCAGGGTAGGGATTCCCTCCGAAACGGTGCTAACAGGTGCGCAGATGGATGAGATGACGGATGCGGCGCTTGGCAAAGCGGTTGAAAAAATCCATGTTTTTGCGGAGCTGACACCGGGACAAAAGGTGCGTCTGGTTTCTGCCTTGAGCCAAAACGGGCATACCGTCGGATTTTTGGGGGACGGCATTAACGATATTCCTGCGCTTTGCGAGGCAAATGTGGGCATTTCGGTGGATACGGCTGTGGATGCGGCGAAGGATGCAGCGGATGTGGTGCTGCTGCAAAAGGATTTGGGCGTGCTGGAGCAGGGCATTTTGGAGGGACGAAAAACTTTTACCAATATGCTCAAATATATTAAAATTACAGCAAGCTCGAATTTCGGCAATATCTTTTCTATTGTGTGCGCCAGTGCATTTCTGCCGTTTTTGCCAATGACCTCCTTGCAGATTTTGCTGCTGAATCTGCTGTATGATGTGCTGTGTATTATTCTGCCTTGGGATAATGTGGATGAGGAGGAAACCCTTTCTCCAAGGGATTGGTCGGGCAGAACCTTGGGACGGTTTATGCTTTCCTTTGGACCCATCAGCTCTTTGTTTGATATCGTGACGTTTTTGTTTTTGTATTATATTCTCTGCCCGATGCTGTGCGGCGGAGTGGCATATCAAAGCCTTACCGATTCTGCAATGCAGCTGCAATATATATCTCTGTTTCAGACGGGATGGTTTTTAGAGTCTATGTGGACACAGGTATTGATTCTGCATTTCCTGCGTACACGAAAGATTCCCTTTGTGCAGAGCAGACCATCTGCACCGGTGATTTGCATTACCCTTGCGGGTATCATTGCATTTACCGCAATTACCTTTACCAAGGGGGCGGCATTTTTCGGCCTGACGCATTTGCCGTTTTGGTATTTCATATTTTTGTTGATTGTGGCATTGCTGTATATGCTTCTGACAACGGTGGTTAAGGCCTTTTATCAGAAAAAATATCATGAGCTGATTTGAAAGGAGGAATCCGTCGTGAAAAAGAAGATTGGTTTTGTTTCAATGGATTCTGTCCTTGCAGAATGGCTGCTGGAAAAGCTGATACAGGAGCCGCCGGAAAGTGATTGTGCGGCGGATTTGCTTTCGGGTATGCATGATATGCTCAGCGGAGAGGCAACGTCACTGCTTTTGAGCACCTCGAAGGAGGCGGAGTCCTCTCTCCCACCTTCCGATGAAATACGAATCGGTGAGCTGGAAATCTATCCGAAGAGCAGGAGAGTAAGGATGCAGGGGGCGGAGGTTTCTCTTACGCCGAAGGAGTTTGAAATCCTCTATTTTCTTGCACAAAACAGAGGAGAGGTTTTTACAAAGGAGCAAATTTATAAAGCGGTTTGGTCTGAAAATTATCTTTTGGATGACAGCAATATCATGGCATTCATCCGAAAGCTGCGAAAGAAAATCGAACCCAATCCCGATGAGCCGAAATATATTCTGACGATTTGGGGCATTGGGTATAAATTTAATGATGGGGTATAACAAATTTGGTGGGCATATTTTTGTCCGCCAAAATTCTTGCTAAATCGCAAGGAAATCGCAAGGTTTTAATCATGTGATTTTCCTTGCGATTTTTGTATTCTGTGAAAGGCACCGAGAGAAACGGTACCAAAAGCCTTATGGAGTTTTAAAAAGGCGAAATCAATGAAGGGAGAGTGAAAAGTGATGAATGTGACCTGTATCTTTTTTGGAATTCTTTTCACGATAGCAGGCTTTTTGTTTGCATGTGGGAAAGGACATATTCATTTATCGGCGTGGAAGGAAATGCCGCAGGAGGAAAAGGAGCGGATACAGATTGTGCCGCTTTGCCTCAATATCGGAGAGGTGATTGCGCTCAACGGCATCATTTTTCTGATGAAGGGCTGCTGTGCAGGCTTTACGAACCATTGGTTTGTGATTGCCATGATTGCATGGTTCATTGTGGCAGGCTTTGATGTTTGGTATATCGAAAAAAGCAATCGGTATTACAGAAGAGAACCGCAGAAAAAGGAGGTATGAGAAATGTACAAGAAAGAAAATCGTATGGCTGTGCGGCAGACAGTGGAAAAGGCAGTGCTGCGTGATGAGCAGAACCAGCGTATTCAATTTGCGGCTGCCAATTCTGTGCAGGAGGTTTTGAAAAGCCTGCATACCACCCTGCGGGGACTGGATGCAGAGGCGGTGATGGTCAGCCGCACCAAATACGGCTCAAATAAAGTGACACATGAGAAAAAGCAATCTCTGGCGAAACGTCTGGCGGGTGCTTTTATCAATCCATTTACGGCGATTTTGTTCTGTCTGGCTGTGGTATCCGCCATGACAGATATGGTGTTCCCTTATTTTGCACTTTTGGGGAGCGCGCCGGAGGATTTTGACCCCTTAACCGTAGTCATCATTTTGACAATGGTTATCATTTCCGGCACACTGCGCTTTGTGCAGGAATCCAGAAGCGGCAATGCAGCGGAAAAGCTGCTGGCAATGATAACAACGACCTGTACCGTCACTCGCAGAGAGCAGGAAAAGATAGAAATTCCGATGGACGATTTGGTTGTGGGCGATATTGTGCATTTGGCGGCAGGGGATATGATTCCTGCGGATGTCCGCATTTTAGAGGCGAAGGACTTATTCATCAGCCAATCCGGTTTGACGGGCGAAAGTGAGCCTGTCGAAAAAACACCGAGCAGAAGCGTTCAGAAGGAGAGTATAACCGATTATACCAATATTGCATTCATGGGAAGCAATGTGATTTCCGGCAGTGCAGCTGCGGTTGTTGTCAGCACCGGAGACGCTACGCTGTTTGGCTCTATGGCATCTGCGATTGCAGGGGAGGCTGTGGAGACGAGCTTTACCAAGGGTGTCAATGCGGTTTCATGGGTGCTGATTCGATTTATGCTCGTTATGGTGCCTCTTGTTTTCTTTATCAACGGGATTACGAAGGGGGACTGGCTGAACGCCTTTTTGTTCGGCATCTCGATTGCTGTCGGCTTAACGCCGGAAATGCTGCCCATGATTGTGACAACCTGCCTTGCCAAAGGTGCGGTTTCGATGAGCAAAAAGCAGACCATCGTGAAGAATCTCAATTCGATTCAAAATTTTGGTGCGATGGATATTCTTTGCACCGATAAAACAGGGACACTCACGCAGGATAGAGTTGTTTTGGAATACCATTGGAATGTAAACGGCGAGGATGATACAAGAGTGCTGCGCCATGCCTATTTAAACAGCTATTTCCAGACAGGCTATAAAAACCTGATGGATGTGGCGATTATTTATAAAACGGAGGAGGCAGAGGAGGCTGATTCCGGATTACTGGATTTGTCCGAAAACTATGTGAAGGTAGATGAAATTCCGTTTGATTTTACACGCCGCCGTTTGACGACTGTGGTGCAGGATAAAAACGGAAAGACGCAGATGGTGACCAAGGGGGCTGTGGAGGAAATGCTCTCCATTTGTGCCTATGCAGAGTGCGACGGCAGTGTACAGCCGCTTACGAAGGAGGTTCGCCGGCGGATTTTGAAAACAGTGGATGAGCTGAATGAAAAAGGCTTCCGTGTGCTTGCGATAGCACAGAAAAGTAACCCTTCTCCTGTAGAGTCTTTTGGTGTGAAGGATGAGTGTGATATGGTGCTGATTGGATATCTTGCCTTTTTAGATCCCCCGAAGGAATCCACGGCAGATGCCATTGGCGCATTGCAGGCGCATGGCGTGACAACAAAAATTTTGACGGGCGATAATGATAAGGTAACACGCACCATTTGTAAGCAGGTGGGGCTTGAGGTGCGCAATATGCTTCTTGGCTCTGATTTGGACAGCATGACGGATGAAGCCCTTGCAAGAGCGGCAGAGACAACGGATGTTTTTGCAAAGCTGACACCCGACCAAAAATCCCGCGTGGTTTCGGTTCTGCGAGGAAATGGGCATACGGTTGGCTTTCTGGGGGATGGCATCAATGATGCTGCCGCTATGAAGTCTGCGGATATCGGCATTTCCGTAGATACTGCGGTTGATGTGGCAAAGGAATCGGCAGATATCATTCTTTTGGAAAAGGATTTGATGGTTTTGGAGCAGGGAATCATTGAGGGCCGCAAAACCTATGCGAATATGATTAAGTATATCAAAATGACAGCGTCCTCCAATTTCGGCAATATGTTTTCGGTATTGGCGGCATCTGCACTGCTGCCCTTCCTGCCGATGATGAGCGTGCATTTGATTTTTCTGAATTTGATTTATGATTTATCCTGCACAGCAATCCCTTGGGATAATGTGGATGAGGAATTTATTGCAAAGCCGAGAAAATGGGATGCCTCCAGTGTGGACAGCTTTATGATTTGGATTGGGCCTACCAGTTCTGTCTTTGATTTTACAACTTACATCTTTATGTATTTTGTGTTCTGTCCGCTGTTTATCTCGAAGGGAATTTTGTTCAATGACTTGGCGGCACACTATAGCGGTGCAGAGCTTGCGGCAATGCAGGCGCGGTATATCGGGCTGTTTCAGGCAGGGTGGTTTGTGGAATCCATGTGGAGTCAAACACTGGTTATTCATATGATTCGTACCCCCAAGCTGCCGTTTTTGCAAAGCTGTGCCTCTGCCTCTGTGACACTTCTGACCATGACAGGCATTGCCGTTTTGACAGTGATTCCTTTCACGGCATTCGGAAGGGTGCTTGGGTTTGTGGCTTTGCCTGCCGCATATTTTGCATATTTGATTTCTTGTATTCTGCTGTATATGATATTGGCAACCAGCTTGAAAAAAGCCTATGTTCGTCATTATGGCGAGCTGTTATAGGAGGTGTAGGAAATGATGAATTGGAAAGAAATCTGGGTATCGCTTTTCGGAGGCTGTGAATGGCTTGGCTTGAATATCGGCTTTTGGGTATCCATGGCTGTGGTAATCGGGATTGTTATTCTGATGAATGTTGTATTTTGGGGTATGAAGCCGCAAACGCAAAAGGAAGAAAAATAAAAGCAGGAGGTCTTTTATGTGTTATATATAAGGGGGAAAGATTGCTTGCAAGGGTGTAAGGTCTGAACAGAGAAGCTCCGGCGGCTATTTATTGAAGCGAAAAAGCCTTTTTACATAAAAGTAAAAGGGCTTTTTCTATGCTTATTCTGTCTGGATGATATCGTTTTTGTGTTCGGACTGGATTTGCTCTCGGACATCCTCAGTAGCGAAAATCCGCCATTTCTCATTCTGATAGATTTCAATAGTGCCTTCTGTTGTACCGTACTGATAGCCAATGTCTTTTCCGAAGTTGGACTGGTTATCCTTGATGGGGCGTTCCGTTCCATCGACTGTGGACGTAATTTCGCCGTCCATTACGCCGCAGCGTCCTTCTATGGTGCTGTCATAGCCGGTATCCAGGTAGAGTTCTCCATCCACCATGACCATGGGGATGCGTGCTGTTTTTGATTCATCTGTGGGATTTTGCGTTTGCGAACAGCCGCATACACAGGTAACGGCAAGCAGCAATGTCAGCAGCTTTTTCATCTTTTTGCCTCCTTTTATTGCGATTTTTATTGCGATTTCTTTTTTCCTTCCATCTATTCAGACGCGAAAAAATGCAAAAAGTTTCCTCTTATTTTATGGATATCGGAGATTGACTGGGAAAATATGTCTAAACGGTTCATGCTTTCGTCACAAAAAATTTACAAAAAAATTTTGTTAGCACTCTTTACAAGCGAGTGCTAACAGTATATAATAGGTCTTGTGATAAGGAGATGCCCGAATGGAGCTATCCCCCATCACCTGAATTTGTAAAAAACATTTGAAAGGTGGAATGGTTATGAACTTACAGAAATTTACACAAAAATCTTTGGAGGCCATTCAAAACGCCCAGTCGAATGCAGTTGAATATGGGAATCCGCAGTTGGATCAGCAGCATTTGCTGTTGGCTTTGCTCCAGCAGGAGGATGGCTTGATTCCGGGACTGCTGCAGAAGATGAATATCAATGTCAACGGCTTGACACAGGCAGTGGAGAATGAGGTAAAACGGCTGCCTCGTGTCAGCGGCGGCGAAACAAGGGTTGCGGTTGATTTGGAAAAAGCACTGACTGCGGCAGAAAAGCTGGCAGAAAATATGACGGACGAATATGTTTCCGTAGAGCATATCTTTATGGCAATGGTCAATGCACCCAATACTGCTTTGAAGGAGCTGTTTCGTCAGTACAACGTAGACAGAGACGGCTTTATGAAAATTCTGGCAACCGTTCGCGGCAACACCAGAGTGACGAGCGATTCTCCCGAAGCAACCTATGATGCTTTGAAGAAATATGGCACAGACCTGGTGGAAAAGGCAAGAAGCAAAAAGCTTGACCCTGTGATTGGGCGTGACGATGAAATCAGAAACGTCATCCGTATTCTGTCCAGAAAGACGAAAAACAACCCTGTTCTGATTGGTGAACCCGGTGTCGGCAAAACCGCCATTGCGGAGGGTCTGGCACAGCGTATCGTCAAGGAGGATGTACCCAACAGCCTGAAGGATAAAACCATCTTCTCTCTGGATATGGGCTCTTTGATTGCAGGTGCAAAATTCCGTGGTGAATTTGAGGAGAGACTGAAAGCCGTTCTGAATGAGGTCAGAAAGAGCGAAGGTAAGATTATCCTCTTTATTGATGAGCTGCATACGATTGTCGGTGCAGGCAAAACGGACGGCGCAATGGATGCAGGCAACCTGCTGAAGCCTATGCTGGCGAGAGGTGAGCTGCATTGTATCGGTGCAACTACACTGAATGAATACAGACAGTATGTGGAAAAAGACCCTGCTTTGGAACGTCGGTTCCAGCCGGTTATGGTTAATGAGCCTACGGTTGAGGATACCATCGCTATTCTGCGTGGTCTGAAGGAAAGATATGAGGTTTATCATGGCGTAAAAATTCAGGATCAGGCAATTATTGCGGCGGCAACCCTGTCCAACAGATATATTTCGGATAGATTCCTGCCCGATAAAGCGATTGACCTGGTGGATGAAGCGTGCGCGATGATTCGTACCGAAATGGACTCCATGCCTACCGAGTTGGATGTTATCCAGAGAAAAATCATTCAGCATGAAATTGAAGAAGCGGCACTGAAAAAAGAGGACGATAAGCTGTCTAAGGAGCATTTGCAGGAAATCCAGAAGGAACTGGCTGAAATGCGTGAAAACTTCTCTGCTTTGCAGGCAAAATGGCAGAATGAAAAGGATGCCATCGGCGTTGTACAGAAGCTGAGAGAGGAAATTGAAGATGTCAATGCCGAAATCGAAGCGGCAGAAAGAAAATATGACCTGAACAAGGCGGCAGAGCTGAAATACGGCAAGCTACCTCAGCTCCAGAAGGAATTGCAGGAGAAGGAACACCTCGCAGAGGAAAACAGCGGCAGAAATACTCTGCTGCGTGACAAGGTGACAGAAGAAGAAATCGCCCGTATCATTGAGCGTTGGACAGGGATTCCTGTTGCAAAGCTGATGGAGGGCGAAAGAGATAAGCTGCTGCATCTGGAGGATATTCTGCACGAAAGAGTTGTCGGGCAGGAGGAAGCCGTTACAAAGGTTTCCGAAGCAATTCTGAGAAGCCGTGCCGGCATCCAGAGCGCAAACAGACCCATCGGTTCGTTCCTGTTCCTTGGCCCTACCGGTGTTGGTAAGACAGAACTGGCAAAAACACTGGCAGAATGCCTGTTTGATGATGAAAAGAACATGGTTCGTATTGATATGACCGAATACATGGAAAAATTCAGCGTGTCTCGTCTGATTGGTGCGCCTCCCGGGTATGTCGGCTATGAGGAAGGCGGTCAGCTGACCGAGGCTGTTCGTCGGAAACCTTATTCCGTTATCCTGTTCGATGAGGTAGAAAAAGCCCATCCCGATGTATTCAATATCCTGCTGCAGGTATTGGATGACGGCAGAATCACAGATTCGCAGGGCAGAACGGTAGATTTCAAGAATACCGTTATCATCCTGACCTCCAACCTTGGTTCCTCTTACCTGTTGGATGGCATTGATGCTAACGGCGAGATTACAGCGGACGCAAGAGCGGCAGTAGAAGCATTGCTGAAGCAGTCCTTCCGTCCCGAATTTTTGAACCGTCTGGATGAGATTGTATTCTATAAACCGCTGACAAAGGATAACATCACCCATATCATTGATCTGATTATGAAGGATCTGAATGGTAGACTGGCAGATAAGCAGCTGAAATGCGAGCTGACAGAGCGTGCAAAGAACTACATCATTGAAACGGGCTATGACCCTGCCTTTGGTGCAAGACCGCTGAAGCGTCTGGTACAGCGTCATGTGGAAACCCTGCTGGCAAGAAAGATTATTGCCGACGAGGTAGAGCCCGGCACAACGCTGACAGTAGATGTGGATGAAAATGGGAACTACGTTGTTCTGTAAAAGAAAATAAGAATAGAAACCATGATTGTTTCGTGAAGAGGGTGCCCTCCGTGTCACAATAGAGTGATGCGGGGGGCATTTTTCGGTTCTAAGTATATACAATTATTTTACAGATTGTATAACATAACGAACAGAAAAAAGATAGTCGATTGTGTAGTGAATTCAAAATTGCACCGATACATTCTGTATAATTATACCCATACAATTCTGGAATGTTATGCCTGAGGGATTGGATACCGTATCTTTCCATGATAGAATTGTAAGCAATTCAGAGAGATTTCACAAAAGAAAAGGTGAAAGGGTTAAGAAAGAGAGGAAGTAAAATGAACAGCAGTACCTATTCAGTCAAAGACATTACAAAAACAGCAATGATGGCAGCGATTACCTTCATCGGGATTTATACCGTAAAGATTCCTTCTTTGCATGGCTATTCCCACATGGGGGACTGTATGATTTTCCTGAGCGTTCTGATTCTGGGTACCAGAAAGGGCGCGTTGGCAGGGGGCATCGGCGCAGCGCTGTCCGACCTTCTGGGCGGCTACATGCACTGGGTTATCCCGACATTTATCATTAAGTACATCATGGCAACGGTCATGGGGTTGTTTATTGATAAAATCATGCCAAACAGAAAAGGAAACTGGCTGATCGGCTCCATCGTGGGCGGTATCGTACAGATTATTCTGTATACCGTGTTTAAGGTTTTCCTGTTCGATTGGGCGTATGCCATCGGCGGTGTACCGGGGCTGACTTCGCAGACAATTACAGGCGTTGTTCTGGCGACAGTTCTGGTGGTATTGTTCAATAAAGCAGGCATTATGCAGAAATTAAGGGAGATGTAAAAAATGGATGTAAAGGAATTTAAAAAAATAGACGCACACGCACATATCGGTGAATTCGGCGGCTGGGCAAAGCTTTCCATTAACGCGGAGCAGCTGATTGCGCAGATGGATGAATTCAATATCGAAAAAACACTGCTTTGCTCTGAACCGAATGAAATCTGTCTGGATGCAGTAGAGAAATACCCCGACCGCTTTGTGGGGATGGTATATCCTAACCCCTATGACGGGCAGAAGGCGGTAGATATGATTTACGATTATGTGCAGAATAAGGGCTTCAAGGGCATTAAGGCAAATCCTCTGAAGCATGCCTATGTTGCAGATGCAGAGCTGATGGACCCCATCATGGAGGCGGCAAAGGATTTGAATATTCCTGTTTTCATGCACTGCGGACACCCTCCTTATTCTCTGCCCTGGAGCATTGCGCTTCTGGCAGAACGTCATCCCGATGTGAAGCTTGTCATGATTCACATGGGGCATGGACATGGGGTATATATTGATGCTACCCTGAAAATGGCAAAGCGTTATCCCAATCTGTATCTGGAAATGAGCGGCATGCCGATGCCCTCCAAAATCAGAGAGGCGTACGAGGAGGTTGGTGCTGACCGTATTATGTTCGGCACGGATGCACCCTATCATCCTGCGGCAGTCGAAGCCATGAAGGTTATGACAAGCGGCTTGACAGAGGAACAGATGAAGGATGTTTTCTATAACAATTGCGCAAAGCTGATGGGCTTTGATAAAAAATAATTTTCCAAGAACCAAGAAAAAGGCGGCAAGCCGAGGTCTCCTCGGTCAGCCGCTTTTTTCGTTAATCGTCTGTTTTCGGTGCAGTTTTGGCGAAATGCCGCAGGGCAGTCATGGTGCGGATTTCACTGCCGTTTTCGGTGAGTATCTGCTGTATATCCTGCGGCAGGCTTTTGTAAAAATGCTTTGCACGCTCGTTGTTTAACAGCAAATCTGCCAGATCTCTGTATTCTCGTCCGAACATGATATCCTCTCCTTTCGATAGACTTAGGATGGACAGAAAAACAAAATTCCATACAAAAGCGGACTTGAGTGCGGACAGGGAAATATGTTAAAATAAAAGAAAAAAATAACAGAAAAAAAGGTGACTTTATGCTGAAAAAATATAAAACCATACTGGCGCAGGCGGAGGCAGAGATTATGGAGAAGAAATCACGCTTTATCGCAACGGTGCGCCCTGTGAAAACCGAGGAGGAAGCAAAGGCGTTCATTGAGGAGATGAAAAAGAAATACTGGAATGCGACGCATAATGTGTTTGCATATCAGATTGGGGAGAGAAACGAATTGCAGCGTTTCAGTGACGACGGCGAACCGCAGGGGACGGCAGGGATGCCTGTATTAAGTGTGCTGAAGGGGGAGGATGTCAAGGATACGGCGATTGTGGTGACGCGTTATTTTGGCGGCACACTTCTGGGAACAGGAGGTCTGGTGCGTGCGTATGGCCATTCTGCGAAGGAGGGGCTGCTTGCGGCAGGGATTGCGGAGCTGGTTTTGTATCGGAAATATTCCGTTCTGGCAGCATATCCCGATTCGGGAAAGGTGCAGTATGAAATTCTGCAGGATGGGCATGAGCTGTTTGATACGATTTATACGGAGCAGGTGGAATTTATCGTTCTGGTGGAAACAGATGCGGCGGATAGCTTTGAAAAGAAAATGACGGAAATCTTCCGCGGCGCACAGCCGTTTACGCTTTTGGAGGAGGTTTACGGCGTTTGGCAGGAGGGGAAGCTTTCTTTGCAGTCTAATGATTAAAATTTTTTAATAATCAACCAAATAACGATAATGTTTTAAAAAAAGAACGATTTATACTGGAAAATTGTGCAGAAAACCAGTATAATTGTACTATATTGTGGTGCAAATTGTGAGTAACAGAGATTATAATAAAATTCTGTGCGAACAGCTTTTTACATTTTAAAAAGGGGTAATGAAGATGAAAAAGAGCTTAAGCAGGGGGAGGGAATGTGTATTATTGTGCGCAATACAGCTTTTGCTGTGTGCAGTTGTGTATAGGTTCAACATTCCGAATCCTAATATTATATTATTTGTGTTTTTATCGGCGGTTCTGGTGCAGTGTGGCTATCTTGTGGGGACGCTGTGCGGCATCCTGACCTTGCTTTATTCTATGTTCTTTTTTTCCATAGACCATAGTTGGATTTATTTTGAACCAATCAACAGAGATAAGCTAATCGTTATTCTGTTAGGCTTGATTGCCAATATCTCTGTTATCGGACATCTACAGCAGAGAAATAAAAATGCGATGCGGGAGATTTCCAAGCTGGAGGCAGAAGGGAAGATTGCGGCAGCACGCGCGCAGATTCTGCACAATATGTCGCATGATATCCGCACACCCATCAATGGGATTCTGGGAATGGCACACATCATTGAGAGCAATCCTGCGGATACTGCAAAGGTGCTGGAAAATGTAGAAAAGATAGAGAACTCTGCAGCGGCACTGCTTTCTCTTGCGAATAATGTGCTGGATATGAATGAGATGCAGTCCGGTAATATACAGATGGAGCGGATTCCGTTTCGGCTTGCGTTGCTTTGCAGAGAAACGATGGAAAACAGCAAAAATCTTTTTCCGGATAACGGTCTGGAGTTCTCCTTTCAGGTGCAGGCGGCATGTGAGCAGGAACTGATTGGCAGCCCCTATCATATCAAGAAAATCCTTTTCAATCTTTACACCAATGCCATTCGCTATACGCAGGCAGGCGGCTTGGTTGCGACCCAAATTACGCTTCTGCGCGAAACAGAGACGCAGGTGGTTCTGCAAATCAAAATCAGTGATACCGGCGAGGGAATGTCGCAGGAATTCATTGATACACTGCTATTTGAGCCTTTTACGCAGGAAAAGGAAAGTGCGCGCACAAAATATCAGGGCAGCGGCTTGGGCATGGCAATCGTAAAGGGCTTGGTTGACCGCATGGGCGGAACCATCACAGCGGAAAGCCAACTGCATAAGGGGTCCACTTTTACACTGGAGCTGCCATTTGAAAAGCCGAAGGAGGCAGCGCAGCAGAAGAAATTAGCAAGTCTTTCCGGTGTGAATATCCTTTTGGCAGATGATAATACGCTGAATCTTGAAATTGCAGAATATATACTGACAGAGGCAGGTGCGGTTGTCACCAAGGCGGAAAATGGAAAAGATGCATTGGAGCTTTTTAAAAATGCGCCCGAAAACAGCTTTGATATTATTCTGATGGATGTAATGATGCCGGAGATGGATGGGCTGACTGCGACCAGATGTATCCGTAGTCTAAATCGGCCGGATGCTGAACGGATTCCGATTTTTGCGGTAACGGCAAGTATTTCTTCGGGAGATATCGAAAAAATCAAGGTGGCAGGTATGACGGCATATTTGCCGAAGCCGCTGGTGTGGGAAGAATTGATTGCTGTTTTGGAACGCTATTGCGAAAAGGCAGATTGCCCCTTGCAGGGCGTATAAAATAAAAAGAAAATAAGAAGTATGTTTAGGTGTGTCCCGATCAGAAAACAGGAGGAAAATGAAATAGCGGAAGCACTGCGGATACATGGAGGTTTCCCACAGGCATCCTTTGGCTTAGGCTGTCAGAGGAAGCTGATGCAGTAGCCGTAGCTTTCAGCATTTCAGTATGCAAGGTTTCTTATCGGAACACACCATTTTTTATCCCTGCCATTTGTGAAACTGTTTTTCCAGAAGGGAAATGGCGCGATACATCAGGGCGGAGAGGATTGCCAGAATGACAACCGAAAGCAGCACTACGCGCATAGCGAAGGTCTGCGAGGAATAGACAATCAAAAAGCCCAGACCATCCTGTGCGACGAGAAATTCTCCGACGATGACCCCGACAAAGGAAAGTCCGACATTGATTTTCAGTGCATTGAGGATGCAGGGAATATTCGCAGGGAAAACGACCTTTGTGAGTACCTGCCGTTTTGTGCCGCCGAAAATGCGAATCAGCTTAATCTGGTCCTCATCCACCTGCAAGAAGCCATTCAGCACGGAAAGAATCGTCACTACAATCGAGGTGAGCAGGGCAACGATGATGATAGAGGATTGATTATTCCCGAACCAGACGATGATGATGGGGGCAAGTGCTGTTTTCGGCAGAGAATTGAGAACCACGAGATATGGCTCCGCTACATCGGAAATGAAGCGATTCCACCAGAGCAGCACTGCCGTCAGCGTGCCGAGAATTGTCCCCAGAAGAAAGCCGATTACCGTTTCTCGGAGCGTTGTGCCGATATGCAGGAAAAGAGAGCCGTCCCGAATCATTTTAACGGCTGTTGCGAATAATTCTGTCGGCTGGCTGAAAAGGAAGGGGTCAATCCAACCGCAGTCTGCGGCAATTTCCCAAAGAAGGAAAAACAGAACAAGTAAAAGCGCCTGCAAAAGCCAGACAGCGGCTTTTCTTTTTTGTGTGCGGCGCAGATACGCCGTCTGCTCCTTGGAAATGTGTTCTTTTTCATGAGACATGAACATCCAACTCCTTCCAGATGGCATTGAAATAATCCTTGAATTCAGGGGCTTCTCTTGCCTGCATGGGGGTATGGTTTTCGGTGGAGAACTGAATAGGGAAGATTTTTTTCAGGTGTGCAGGACGCTTGGAGAGCACCACCACGCGGTCGGAAAGGCTGATGGCTTCGGAAATATCATGCGTGACGAGGATGGCGGTTTTTCCTTCCTCGCGGATAATCGTGCCGATTTCATCCGAAACGGAAAGCCTTGTCTGATAATCCAGCGCAGAAAACGGCTCATCCAGAAGGAGAATATCGGGACGGACAGCAAGTGTGCGGATGAGTGCCGCACGTTGACGCATGCCGCCTGAAAGCTGGTTGGGCAGGCTGTTTTTAAAATCACCGAGACCATATTGCGCAAGCAGGGTATCAACATAGGCGACGTTTTCGGGGGTCAGCTTTTTCTGGATTTCCAAGCCGAGCAGGGCATTGGAACGAATGCTCCGCCATTGCAGGAGATAATCCTTCTGGAGCATATAGCCAATCGTGCCGCCGATGTAAATGCTCCCTTCAGAAGGGGCAAGCTGTCCTGCCAGCATGGAAAGAATCGTGGATTTGCCGCAGCCCGAAGGCCCGACAATGGATATAAATTCGCCCGCTTGGACGGAAAGGCTCAGATGAGACACAGCAGAGGTTTCTCCGCCGATACTGTGGTAGCGGAGGCTGACATCCTCCAGAGAGACAATGGGGTTCATGGAACGGACCTCCTTTGCAGAGTTTGATACTTTCAATATATTGCAAAGGGGACAAATGGTGCATTTCTCAGAAAAAAGAAGGGGTAGCCGCAGAGAGAAAAATATGGTAGTATTTCTAAAAGGACAATGTGGAAGGAGAAATAAATATGGATTGGAAAACAACAGCTCTGGTTGTGATTGATATGGAGAATGCATTTATCAGCAAGGAATCTCCCCTGTGTATTCAGGAGGTGGCAAAAAGCGTGCCTGCCTGCGGCAGGGTGATTCGCAGGGCGAGAGAAAGAGGGATTCCGGTATTCTTTGTGAACCGCATTTATCGCAGAAACGGCAGTGATGTGGAATTTACACGCTATGACAGCTGGCTTGGCGGCAATCGTTACCTTGCGCCCAACAGCACGGGAGCGTTGTCTATCGAGGTGCCTGCGGAATTTACGCCGAAGAAGGGGGATTATACAATTATAAAGCCTCGTTTTTCCGCTTTTTTCCAGACAGAGCTGGATTTGATTCTGCGCCGTCTGGGCGTGAAAACCGTGATTCTGACGGGAACAACAACCCCGAACTGCATCCGTACCTCCTGCTATGATGGGCTTTCTCTGGATTATAACATTCTCATCATTGAGGATTGCTGTTCCTCCAATACGGCGGAGATTCAGCGCGTGAATATGGAGGATATGGCAAGGGTCGGCGCGGTGATTACAGATTCTGATACCTTCTGCACCGATGCCTTTGCAGTAGCGGATTTTGCAGGAGAAATTCAGAGAAGGGTACAGCAGGACGAAACGGCACCCGAATAAGAAAGACAAAAAAGCCTTCGACTACGAAAAAACGTAGGGAGGGCTTTTTGTATGCAAAAAATCAGGATTCCTTCTCGGCTTGTTCCGGAAGGGAGGATTGCCGCAGCTGCGCATTTTCCATGCGGAGAGAGGAAAGCTCCTGCTCCATTTTTTCAAGCTGTGCCTTCCAACGGGCATTGACAGCGGCAATTTCATCACTTCTTTGCTCCAGAAGAACGGAAAATTCCTCCATCTGCTTTTTATGGGATGCCTGCAACGCGGTGTACGCCTTGGAATAGTCATCTTCCTCTGCCTGCTTTGCCGCCTTTGGTGCTTCGGGCAGGGGAGAGGGAGCAAACACCGCAGGCAGAAAGCTATGCTGTCCGTTGCCATAGCATTCTGCCGCGTTCAGTGCTGCACCATTTGCGCCGAGCAGCTCGCCTTTTATGCAGTAGGCAGGGAATTTTTCCATATAACGCTCCACCGCACCGAAGGAGGCACCGCCGTTTTCGGAAATACAGCGAAATGGCTGTCCGTTTGCCGTCCACATGAGAATCAGTCTGCCGTTTTCCTGATAGGCAAGGCAGTTTTCGCAGTTCGTATCCTCCCAGAGGATGCGCGGCGTGCTGATGGCGGCGGTATGCTTATATTGATAGACCACCTGCGTGCGGAACATATTGCGGACAATATAGAGAATATGGATTCTTTCGGTATCGTTGATGATGGAGAGGTCGGTGCAGGGAGCGGGGGTCTGAATCAGCGGTGTGACACTGCCGATGGTATAGGGGGTCAAGAGCATTTCTCTTGCGCTGAGGACGTTTCTGCCGGTACGGTAATACAAGATGATATGCGCATCACTCAGCCGTCTGGCGAGAAAGGGTGTTTGCTTCAACGGCAGGAAGCGGTCAATCTGATAGGGCTTTTCCCATTGCCCATTGCGAAAGACGCTGTAAACAAGGGAATCCACGCCGGTTGCTTCTGTCGGCAGGTGGTAAATAATATGGAAGGCCTCCTTGCTTGGCAGAAGGAAAAACCTTGTGCGGTCGGTGGGGGAGGTGCCGTTTCGCAGGGGGCGATGCTCCCAGTTGGCAAAATCGGCAGAGGATGCCAGATAAAGCTGTCCTTCGCCGCCGGAATAGAGCAAATAGATGATGGCTTCATATTGGCAGACGGAAAAAACAGGAGAGGCTTTCTCCGCAATTTTCTGCGGCACTGTCCAGCCGTCATGGGAAAAGCTGCGACAGAAAATATTGCCGTGTTCATAATAAAAAAGATAAAAGTAGCCATTTTTTGTTTTCAGATATTTTACATACGGATTCTGCATGGAAACGCTCCCTATGGGTTTTTCATAACAGTTTATGCAGGAAAAGGGGAATGTATCATAAAGAAAACGGGGAAAGGATTGCTTTTTCGCGGAAACTATGGTATGTTCAAGATAGGAAAGGCAGAAAGGGGGATTTTTATGAGTACGTTAGATGCATTTCGGATGTCCGGTACTATTTATGTATGTGCAATTATTTTGATGATGCTTCTGATTTATGCTGCAATCTGCTATCTGGAGTGGCGGCTTGCCCAAAAAGAGGAATGGTGGAAGGGAATGATTCTGCCGATCGTTTTTCTGCTGCTCGGCAGAGGAGGTCGATTTCTGGGGATTATTTTATTGGTGATTTATGGGCTTCAGCGGAATAAGCTGCAAAAGGAACAGAATAAAATAGAAGAATGAGAAAAAGGGTATCGACTGTGTCGATACCCTTTTTTAAACAAGTCGAAATTCTGATTTCGACTTAGGTTAATTTTTTGCCTTAGATTCGCAGTAGATGCAGCGATATTCGCCCTTTTCCCTGTTTGTCAGCTTGAAGATATGGGGAATTTCCTGCTCCACAGAGGTGATGCAGCGGGGGTTTTTGCACTGGATGATATTTGTCAGCCGTTCAGGCAGCTGCGGATGCATCTTTTTCACACAAACGCCGTCCTTTACGATATTGATGGTTACGTTGGGGTCAATATAGCCCAAAGCATCCAAATCCAGTTCCAGCTCGGTATCAATTTTAATGATATCCTTTTTGCCCATTTTCTGGCTGGGCGCATTTTTAATCAGCGCAATGGTTGCATCAACGTGGTCTAAATCCAGAAATTGATACAGCTTCATACATTTGCCTGCGGTGATATGGTCAATGACCACCCCGTTGCTGACTGCGGTTACCTTCATCATGTTACGCCACCTCCAGTAATTTCAGAATCAAAGCCATGCGAATATATTTGCCGTTCAGCACCTGCTTGAAATAGCAGGCTCTGGGGTCATCATCCACTGCAACGGAAATTTCATTGACACGGGGCAGGGGGTGCATGATGCAGAGATCCTTTTTTGCGGTTGCCAGTTTATCCGGATTCAGAATATAGCTGTCCTTCAAACGGACATAGTCCGCTTCGTTGAAGAAGCGTTCCTGCTGTACCCTTGTCATATAAAGAATATCCAGAGAGGGCATTGCATCCTCAAGGCTTGTGGTTTCCTCATAGGGGATGCCCTCATGGTCTAATTCCTGAATGATGTATTCCGGAACCTTCAGCTCCTCAGGGGAAATCAGGATGAATTTCACACCGTTATAACGGCGCATGGCATGAATCAGAGAATGTACGGTTCTGCCGAATTTCAGGTCACCACACATCCCGATGGTCAGGTTTTCAAAGGAGCCCTTTTCCCGCTGAATCGTCAAGAGGTCAGCCAGAGTCTGGGTAGGGTGGTTATGTCCGCCGTCCCCGGCATTGATGATAGGTACCGGAGAGCGCATGGATGCAATCATAGGTGCGCCTTCTTTGGGGTGGCGCATGGCGATAATGTCGGCATAGCAGCCAACCACACGCACTGTATCGGAAACGCTTTCGCCCTTGGAGGCGGAACTGTTGCTTGCACCGGAGAAGCCAATCACACTGCCGCCAAGCTCCAGCATAGCCGCTTCAAAGCTCAGACGTGTACGGGTGGAAGGCTCAAAAAAGAGCGTCGCCAGTTTTTTGCGGTGGCACTTTTCTGCATATTTATCTGGATTTGCAATGATATCATTGGCGGTGGCAATCAAATCATCGATTTCTTCTACCGTCAGATCTACAATATCAATGAGGCTTCTCATGCTTACATCTCCCTCCAGCTTTCATCGCTCGGGTTACTGCGGAATTTCAACAGACGTGCGATGTCGGATTCCTTGATATAGCCTTCCTTTGCGGCAACCTCTGCCACAGCATCAAAATTGGAAAGGCTCACATTTTTTACATTTGCTTCTGCCAGTCTGTCCAGACCCTTCTGCAGACCATAGGTGAAGATGCTGACAACACCCAGAACCTCTGCACCTGCTTCGCGCAGCACGTTTACAACCTCAATGCAACTGCCTGCGGTGGAAATCAGGTCTTCCACAACAACAACCTTCTGTCCCTTTTCCAGTCTGCCTTCAATCTGGTTGTGTCTGCCATGATCCTTTGCGCCGGAGCGAACATATCCCATGGGCAGGTCAAGCAGGTGCGCTGTGATGGCAGCATGTGCAATGCCTGCAGTGGAGGTACCCATCAGTACCTCGGCATCAGGGTATTCTCTTTTGATGGTTTCTGCCAGAGCATTTTCTACATGATTTCTTACCTCTACAGAGGTCAGTGTCAGTCTGTTATCGCAGTAAATAGGGCTTTTGATGCCGCTTGCCCATGTGAAGGGGTCTTCGGGACGCAGGAAAACTGCACCAATGGACAGCAGGTCTTTTGCAATCTGTTCTTTGATATTCATTCTACTTCTCCTCCTAAAAATTCGCGAATACATCTGTGATATGCCTGAACGGGATCAGCCGCCTGTGTGATAGGTCTGCCGACCACGATGTAATCAGAGCCAAGCTCTCTTGCCTTTGCAGGTGTCGTCACACGCACCTGATCGCCTACCTCGCCATCGGCAAAGCGTACGCCGGGGGTTACGGTAAGGAAGGCATCGCCGCAGACTGCTTTTACCTTGCCTGCCTCCAGAGGGGAGCAGACAACGCCATCCAGACCGGCATCCTTCGCATTTTTTGCATAGTGCATAACCACCTCATCCAGAGGACGGTCAATCAGAAGATCCTTCTGCATCCGTTCCTCGCTGGTAGAGGTCAGCTGTGTTACGGCAATGAGCAGGGGGCGTGTGCCGTCCGCTCTTGTCAAGCCTTCCAGAGCCGCTTCCATCATTGCCGCTGTACCTGCCGCATGCAGGTTGCAGATGTCTACATCCAGAGCAGAGAGAACCGCCATGGCTTTTTTTACGGTATTGGGGATATCATGCAGCTTGAGATCCAAGAAAATCTTATGTCCTCTTGCCTTGATTTCCTTTACGATGGCAGGCCCTTCCGCATAGAACAGCTCCATGCCGACCTTTAAGAAAGGCTTTCTGTCTTCGTTTTCAAATTTATCTAAAAATGTCATCAAATCCGCCTTGCTGTTAAAATCGCAGGCAATGATTACATCCTTACTCATTTATGGGCACCTCCAATGATGTCGTTTAAATCTTTGATATTGTATTTTTCCATAACAAGAGGCAAATCCTCAATAATTTTTTTGCAGATGAAGGGGTCAACCAGATTTGCCGCACCGATTTCCACGGCAGTTGCGCCGGCAAGCATCATTTCAATGACATCCTCCGCAGAGGAAACGCCTCCCATGCCAATCACAGGAATGTTGACTGCCTCAGCCACCTGATAGACCATGCGAACAGCAACGGGGAAGATAGCACTGCCGGAAAAGCCGCCCATTTTATTGGCAATGACAGGCTTTTTCGTTTTCAGATCAATCCGCATGCCCATCATGGTATTGATGAGGGCAATCCCATCTGCACCGGCTTCCTCGCACGCTTTTGCAATGGAAACAATATCGGTTACGTTAGGGGTCAGCTTGATATAGACCGGCTTTGTGGTAACTGCCTTGACTGCCTTAGTAACAGCTGCCGCCGCCGCAGGGTCTGTGCCAAAGCTCATGCCGCCATGATGCACATTCGGGCAGGATACATTAACCTCCAGAATCCCGACCTGCGGTTCCTTATCTAATAAAGCACAGGTTTCTGCGTATTCTTCGATGGAAAAGCCGCTGACATTGGCAATGACAGGCTTATGAAAGCATTTTTTCAGCTTAGGCAGTTCCTCGGAAATGACCTTCTCTACACCGGGGTTCTGCAGACCGACAGAGTTAATCATTCCTGCGGTACATTCCGCGATACGGGGCGTGGGGTTGCCAAAGCGTGGCTCCCTTGTTGTTCCCTTAAAAGAGAATGTACCAAGAATATTGATATCGTAAAGCTCTGCAAATTCATAGCCGTAGCCGAAGGTACCGCTGGCAGGAATGACGGGGTTATCCAGCGTGATGCCGCTGAGTGTCACCTTTGTGTTTACCATATAATTTCCTCCTTTACCAGAACGGGGCCATCCTTGCAGATGCGCTTATTGCCGTATTTTGTCTTGCAGGAGCAGCCCATGCAGGCACCAAAGCCGCAGCCCATGCGTTCCTCAAAGCTGAGCTGACCGCTTGTTTTGGTGGCAGCGGAAAGGGCTTTCAGCATTGGTTCGGGGCCACAGGTATAGAAATAGGTGTAATCAGGAATGGTTTTTACCACATCTGTAACGAAGCCCTTTGTGCCGACAGAGCCGTCTGCCGTTGCGATATGCACCTCTACACCCAGCTTTTCAAATTCCTCGGCGTAAAAAATTTCATCCTTTGTGTTAAAGCCGAGAATGACGATGGGCTTTTTCCCCTCCGCAAGCAGATTTTTCGCCAGACGATACATCGGGGGAACGCCTACACCGCCGCCAATCAACAGGGGCTTGTCTCCGCTCTTGGAGATATCGTAGCCATTGCCTAAGCCTGTCAGAATATCCAGTTTATGGGGGGCTTTCATTTTGCTCATGGCCTCTGTGCCTTTGCCGACGATTTTATAAAGAATCGTCAGTGTATTTTCGTCATAATCGCAGACGGAAATGGGGCGGCGCAGAAAAAAGCCCTTTAATTGAATATTCACAAACTGACCTGCGGCGGTAATGGCAGAGGTATCCCCTGCCAGAACCATTTTGCAGACGCTTTCGGTCAGCTTTTCGTTGCTTTGTATTGTAAAAACAGATTGTTTCAAGAGAGAACCTCCTTACGCATCAATCGTGGAAATACCCAGAGTGGTTTCTTCCAGAACATCCAAAAGTACGCGAACGGTATCCAGTGCTGTGAAAACAGTTACATTATTTTCAACGGCACACTGGCGGATTTCCTGCCCATCGCTGTTGCTTGCCGCAGAATGAATATCTCTTGTGTTGATAACATAGCTTACATAGCCCTGACGGATGGAATCAAAGATTTCCTCACTGCCATCGGACAGTTTCTTTCTGGTTCTGGTGCGAATGCCGTGTTCCTTCAGGAAATCGGCAGTACCCTTTGTAGCTTCAATATTGAAGCCCAGCTCATAGAAACGGCGAATCAGGGGCAGTGCTTCTTCCTTGTCCTTATCCGCAATGGTTGCCAGAACCGTACCATAATTCTGGATATTCATGCCGGATGCCTGCAAAGCCTTATACAGCGCTCTGTTCAGCTTATTATCATAGCCGATGGCCTCCCCTGTGGATTTCATTTCGGGGGAGAGGTAGGTATCCATGCCGTGCAGCTTGGAGAAGGAGAAGGCGGGAACCTTTACATACCATCTCTGCTTTTCGTCGGGATACAGACCGAAGATGCCCTGTTCCTTCAGTGTTTTGCCAAGGATAACCAGTGTTGCGATATCTGCCAGAGAATAGCCGGTTGCCTTGGAAAGGAAGGGAACCGTTCTGGAGGAACGAGGGTTTACCTCGATAACATATACGTTATCCTCCTTATCCACGATGAACTGGATATTGAACAGACCGATGATGCCAATGCCAAGACCCAGCTTTTTGGTGTATTCCAGAATTTTGCCCTTTGCCGTATTGGATACGGAGAAGGTAGGGTATACGGAGATGGAGTCGCCGGAGTGAACACCGGTACGCTCTACATGCTCCATGATGCCGGGTACGAATACATCGTAGCCGTCACAAACAGCGTCTACTTCTAATTCTTTACCCTGAATATATTTATCAACCAGAACAGGCTGATCCTCGTTAATCGCTACAGCTGTTTTCAGATAGGTTCTCAGCTGATTTTCATCCGCAACAATCTGCATAGCACGTCCGCCCAGAACATAGGAGGGGCGCACCAGAACAGGATAGCCGATTTCTGCCGCAGCCTTTACGCCTGCTTCGATATTGGTAACGGCCTGTCCCTTGGGCTGAGGGATGTTCAGCTGATTCATGATATGCTCAAAGGAGTCTCTGTTTTCTGCCTTTTCAATTGCCGCAACATCTGTACCGATGATGGTTACGCCGCGTTTCATCAGAGGCTCTGCAAGGTTGATGGCAGTCTGCCCGCCGAGGGATGCAATCACACCCAGAGGCTGCTCCAGCTCTACCACGTTCATAACATCCTCAACCGTCAGAGGTTCAAAGTACAGCTTATCACTTGTGGTGTAGTCTGTGGAAACGGTTTCGGGGTTGTTGTTGATGATGATGGATTCATAGCCGAACTTCTTGATGGTGGTTACCGCGTGTACAGTGGAGTAGTCGAATTCGACACCCTGCCCGATACGGATGGGACCGGAGCCAAGCACGATAATCTTCTTCTTATCACTGATGCGGGAATCGTTTTCCTTCTCATAGGTGGAGTAGAAGTAGGGGATGTAGCCGCCGCAGCCGCTTGTTTCAATCATTTTATAAACGGGGAACAGGTTCATTTCCTTTCTCAGGCTATAAATCGCAACCTCATCCTGCTTCCACAGCTTTGCGATATACTGGTCGGAAAAGCCCATTTTCTTTGCCGCTGTCAGAATTTCCTTGTTGCCGACATTTTCTGCCAGAGTGGTTTCGTAATCGACAATCTTCTTGAAGGATTCCAGGAAATATTCCGTAATCATGGTTGCCTTGAAGATTTCATGCAGAGAAACGCCGTTGCGAATCAGCTGTGCGATGGCATAAATGCGGTCATCGGGGCTTGTTGCAATATAGCTCAGCATATCCTCGTTAGACATAGTGTCAAATTTCGGCATATACAGATGACAAACGCCGATTTCCAAGGAACGAATGGATTTCAGCAAACATTCCTCCAACGTGCGGCCGATACCCATAACCTCGCCGGTTGCCTTCATCTGTGTGGAAAGCGTGTTTGCGGCAGTTGCAAACTTATCGAAGGGGAAGCGGGGCATTTTTGCTACGATATAATCCAGTGCAGGCTCGTAGTTAGCTGTGGTTTCGCCCAGCTTGATTTCATCCAATGTCATGCCGACAGCAATTTTTGCGGTAACTCTTGCAATAGGGTAGCCGCTTGCCTTGGATGCCAGTGCGGAGGAACGGGAAACGCGGGGGTTTACCTCGATTAAGTAATATTCGGAGGAATTGGGGTTCAATGCGAACTGCACATTGCAGCCGCCTTCGATTTTCAATTCCTTGATGATTTTCAGTGCAGAATCACGCAGCATGGTAAAATCATGGTCATTCAGTGTGAGGATGGGTGCTACAACGATGGAGTCGCCTGTATGCACACCAACGGGGTCGATGTTTTCCATACCGCAGATGGTGATGGCATGGTCGGTACCATCACGCATAACCTCGAATTCGATTTCCTTATAGCCCTTTACGCTCTTTTCTACCAAAACCTGATGCACAGGGGAAAGCTTCAGCGCATGCTTCATGATTTCCACCAGCTCTGCTTCGTTATTGGCAAAGCCGCCGCCTGTGCCGCCCAGTGTGAAGGCAGGACGCAGCACAACGGGATAACCGATTTCATTTGCGGCTGCGATGGCTTCTTCTACGGAATAAGTAATCTGAGAGGGGATAACGGGCTCACCGATGGACTGGCACATTTCCTTGAACAGCTCACGATCCTCTGCGCGTTCGATGCTATCGATGGGAGTCCCCAGAAGTTCAACCTGACACTCCTTCAGGATACCCTTTTTTTCCAGCTGCATTGCCAGATTCAGACCTGTCTGTCCGCCGATACCGGGAACAATGGCATCAGGTCTTTCGTAGCGCAGGATTTTTGCAACATATTCCAGAGTCAGTGGTTCCATATAAACCTTATCCGCAATGGTGGTATCTGTCATGATGGTTGCGGGGTTAGAATTGACTAATACAACCTCATAGCCCTCTTCCTTCAAAGCCAGACACGCCTGTGTGCCTGCATAGTCAAACTCTGCCGCCTGACCGATGACAATGGGGCCGGAGCCGATAATCAGAATTTTCTTTAAGTCTGTTCTCTTTGGCATAATGTTTTGTTCCTCCTCATGTTCTTTTTACCTGTTTATACCTATTATATAGCTATTTCATTTATATAGCTATTTCTATCTGTTTCTATTTTACAGTGTTTCATCCTTCCAGGCAATGCTGCCGTGATACATTGTCAGCCTGCAGGCACCAAAAACCTTTTCTCCTGCGAAGGGTGTTGCTCTGCCCATGCTCAGGAAGTCATCGGGGTTGATGGTGTATTCCTTATCCAAATCGTAAACCGTCAGGCTGGCAGGCTGTCCTTCTTCCAGAGGTGTGCCGACACAGAAGCGGTTTCTGGGATTGGTATGCATCAGCTCGATGAGCTTTTCCAGAGAAAGTACGCCTGTTTTCACCAGCTTGGTATACAGAATAGGGAAGGCAGTTTCCAGACCGACTACACCCATCAGGCTCTTTTCCAGACCTCTGCTCTTTTCCTCTGCGGAGTGGGGAGCGTGGTCTGTCGCAATCATACCAATCGTGCCGTCGAGAATACCGGCAATCAGTGCTTCTCTGTCCTCCTCGCTGCGGATGGGGGGATTCATTTTAAAACGTCCGTCCTCCTGTAGCATGGAATCGTTCATGGTCAGATAATGTGGTGCGGTTTCGCAGGTCACATCCAGACCCTCTGCCCTTGCCTTGCGGATGAGTGCCACGCTTTCCTTTGTAGAGATGTGGCAGACATGATATTTCACGCCGGTTTCCTTTACCAGCTGCAAATCTCTCTCAATCTGCTTCCATTCGCTTTCGGAGCAGATACCCCGATGCCCATGTGCTTGTGCATATTCTCCCTTATGAATATAGCCGCCCGCAAGCAGGGAATTATCCTCGCAGTGCGCGGCAACAATTTTGTTGTAAGTGCTGATTTTTTTCATTGCTTCACGCATGATTTCATCATTTTGCACACCACGCCCGTCATCAGAAAAAGCGCAGACATCGTTGACGATTTCGTCATACGCCGCCAATTTCTCGCCTTTTTCGCCTACCGTAATCGTGCCGTAGGGGACAACCTGAATGCAGGCGGTTTCGCGGATTGCCTTTAGCTGCACCTCCAGATTTTCCCGACAATCAGGGACAGGGTTCAGGTTCGGCATGGCGCAGACCGCCGTATAGCCGCCATGTGCCGCCGCAAGGCTGCCGCTTTTGATGGTCTCCTTATAAAAAAAGCCCGGCTCTCTCAGATGCACATGAACATCAATAAAACCGGGAAAAACAAAGCAGCCGTTTAAATCATAAACGGAACAATCTGCCTGAGGTGTGCGGTTGGAAATTTCGTGAATCATACCGTTGGCGATAAATACGTTGGATTTCATGAATTTGCCATGAACAAATACAGTTGCATTCGCTAGAATATAGTCCACTGTCTTCTCTCCTTTCGTCGCTAACTTGGTTCTAAACTTATTTTTATCTAAATCTTCAATACTATATCATAAAGGAATAGTAGTGTCAAGATATAGTTTTTTCGGAATTTTCCGTTACAAGAGAAAGTGTTTTGGGAATTTGTTGACACTGCAATTTCGTTGTGTTAGACTAAATTTGTAAATTTATGCGGTTTTTTGCAACTGACGGAACAGGTGGGCAACCACAGGGGAGCAAAGGACTTAAGAAAATCAAGCAGTGCAGAACTGCTTTTTGTCGACCGTCTGGGCAGTCTGTTTCTGTAATACGGAAGTAATGCGGAATCGGACTGCCTTTTTCTGTTTGTTCCGTAGGGAAAAAAGACAGGATGTTTTAGATTTTTTGAGGAGGTAACCCATGAAGAAAATTGGTATCGTTATGGGCAGTGACAGCGATCTGCCTGTAGTGGAAAAAGCGATGGCAACTCTGGAGAAATTCGGTGTTCCTTTTGAGGCGCACGTTTATTCTGCACACAGAACGCCTGTAGAGGCAAGCGAATTTGCAAAGGGCGCAAGGGCAAATGGCTTTGGTGCCATCATTGCGGCAGCGGGAAAGGCGGCACATCTGGCAGGTGCCATGGCGGCAAATACAACCCTTCCCGTAATTGGTATTCCTATCAAATCCTCCACATTGGATGGATTGGATGCTCTGCTTTCCACCGTACAGATGCCGGGGGGACTTCCTGTTGCAACCGTAGCCATTGACGGTGCGGAAAACGCAGCGCTTCTGGCAATCCAGATTCTGGCTGTAGAGGATGCGATTCTGGCAGAAAAGCTGGACAATGCAAGAAAAGAAGCAGCCGAAAAGGTTCTGGCAAAGAATAAGGCACTGGAAGAAAAATACGCAAAATAAGTTATTTCATATAAAAATATAAGGACAAAGCGAGAGGAGAAAAAGAATGAAAAGCCATAGTGAAAGCTATAAAGCAGCAGGTGTAGATATTACAGCAGGGTATAAAGCAGTGGAGCTGATGAAGGAGCATATCGCAAAGACTATGTCCGCAGGGGTAATGGGTGATATCGGCGGCTTCGGCGGTCTGTTTGAATTGGATATGACAGGCATCACAAAACCCGTACTGGTCAGCGGTACAGACGGCGTTGGCACAAAGCTGAAATTGGCATTTCTGATGGATAAGCATGATACCGTAGGGATTGACTGCGTGGCTATGTGCGTAAACGATATCATTTGTGTTGGTGCAAAGCCCCTGTTCTTCTTGGACTATATCGCAGTCGGCAAGAACTTCCCTGAAAAGATTGCCTCCATCGTTAGCGGCGTGGCAGAAGGCTGTGTGCAGTCCGGTGCGGCACTGATTGGCGGCGAAACAGCAGAAATGCCCGGCTTCTATCCCGAGGATGAATACGATTTGGCAGGCTTCTCTGTAGGCGTTGTCGATAAGGATAAAATCCTGAACAACAAAACCATTAAAGAGGGCGATGTGATTTTGGCTCTGCCCTCCAGCGGTGTACATTCCAACGGCTTCTCTCTGGTGCGTCGTGTGCTGGATGTAGAAAATGCGGATATCAAAACACCTCTGGAAAGACTGGGCGGCAAATCCATCGGTGAAGCACTGCTTGCACCCACAAAGATTTATGTAAAGCCTATGCTGGCGCTGTTTGAAGAAGTGAAGGTAAAGGCTGTTTCCCATATCACAGGCGGCGGCTTCTATGAAAATATTCCCAGATCTATCCCCAAGGGCTTTGGCGCGAAAATCAATAAGGCGAGCCTGAAAACACCCCCCATTTTTGAACTGATTATGGAAAAGGGCAACATTCCTGAAAGAGATATGTATAACACCTTCAACATGGGCGTTGGCATGAGTGTGGTTATTGCAAAAGAGGATGCGGAAAAGGCACTGAAAATTCTGAAGGCAAACGGTGAGGATGCGTATATTATGGGCGAAATCATCGCCTCCGAGGAAGGTGTTGTCATTGTCTAAGACAAGGATTGCCGTCTTCGTTTCCGGCGGCGGCACAAATTTGCAGGCACTGATTGATGCGGCAAAAAGAGGGGAAATCCCCAGCGGCGAAATCGCATTGGTGCTGGCAAGCAATGATAAGGCTTATGCGCTGACAAGAGCGGCAGAAAACAATATCCCTTCTGTTGTGGTAAAGCGCAAGGAATTTGAAACACAGCTTGCGTATGAGGAAGCCGTGAAGGCGATTCTTGCGGAAAATAGCATTGATATGATTGTTCTGGCAGGCTTTATGTCCATCCTCAGCGAAAACTTTACAGCTGCATACCCTAAGCGTATCGTAAATGTACATCCCTCTCTGATTCCTTCCTTCTGCGGTAAGGGCTTCTATGGGCTGCATGTGCACGAGGCGGCACTGGCGTATGGCGTAAAGGTGACGGGTGCAACGGTGCATTATGTAAATGAAATCCCCGATGGCGGCGAAATCATTTTGCAGAAGGCAGTGGAAATCGAAGAAGGGGATACCCCTGAGGTACTGCAAAGAAGAGTCATGGAGCAGGCGGAATGGATTCTTCTGCCCAAGGCAGTGGAAATGGTGGCAGCAAGACTGCAGAAAGGACAGTAAAAAAGCATGAATGTATATAAAAAGGATACCATGAAGAATTTGGTAAAGGATAACAGCTATGTGGGTCGCGGCATTGTCATCGGCAAAACAGAGGATGGCACAAAGGCGGCAGTGGCTTATTTCATCATGGGGCGCAGCGATAACAGCCGCAACCGTATCTTCAAGGAGGAGGGTGAGGATGTTATGATTTACCCCTTCGATGCATCCAAGGTGGAGGACCCTTCTCTGATTATCTATGCACCCATCCGTAAGCTGGATGGCAAGCTGATTGTGACAAACGGCGACCAGACAGATACCATCCGTGATTTTGTTGTTGCGGGCAAATCCTTTGAGGATGCACTGGAAACCAGAGAATTTGAACCCGATGCACCCAACTGGACTCCCAGAATCAGCGGTATGCTGACCTTTGCAGACGGCGATTTTACATATAAAATGAGTATCCTGAAAAGTGCGGATGAAGCCGGCACAGCCTGCAACAGATTCACCTATTCCTACAAGGCAATCGCAGGTGTGGGACATTTCCTGCATACCTATATGGGCGACGGCAGCCCTCTGCCCACCTTTACAGGTGAGCCCGAACGTGCAAGCATCCCCAACGATATTGATGCATGGACAAAGGAAATCTGGGAAAATCTGAATGAGCAGAACAAAATTTCCATCTATGTACGCTTCACAGACCTGAAAACAGGTGCGGTTGAAAATAGAATGATTAACAAAAATGTGTAAGCATTGTTGGCAGAACAGGGAAGAAAGGAGTTTTTGGCAAATGAAAGAATTTGAATTAAAATATGGCTGTAATCCAAACCAGAAGCCTGCGAAAATCTTTATGGAGGACGGCAGCGATCTGCCCATCGAAATCCTCTGCGGCAGACCCGGCTACATCAACTTTCTGGATGCATTCAACAGCTGGCAGCTTGTAAAGGAAATTAAGGAAGCACTGGGCATGCCTGCGGCAACCTCCTTCAAGCATGTAAGCCCTACCTCTGCGGCAGTCGGCACACCCATGAGCGATGCGCTGAAAAAAGCCTGCTTCGTGGATGATATTGAGGGTCTGGATGATTCCCCTCTGGCATTGGCTTACGCAAGAGCAAGAGGGACAGACAGAATGTCCTCCTTCGGGGACTGGATTGCGCTCAGCGATGTCTGCGATGCAACAACCGCAAAGCTGATTAAAAGAGAGGTTTCCGATGGTATCATTGCGCCCGGCTATACGGAGGAAGCACTGGAAATTCTGAAAACAAAGAAAAAGGGCAACTATAATATCGTAAAAATCGACCCTGCCTATGTGCCTGCGGTGCAGGAAAAGAAGCAGGTTTTCGGTATTACCTTTGAGCAGGGCAGAAATAACTTCGCCATCAATAAGGCTCTTCTGGAAAATGTAGTAACAGAAAACAAGAATCTGCCTGAGGAAGCAAAGCGCGACCTCATTATCGCATTGATTACACTGAAATATACACAGTCCAACTCCGTTTGCTTCGCAAAGGACGGACAGGCAATTGGCGTTGGTGCAGGGCAGCAGTCCAGAATCCACTGCACCAGACTGGCAGGCAATAAAGCTGACATCTGGCATCTGAGACAGCATGAAAAGGTTCTAAATCTGCCTTTCCTGCCTACTGTCGGTCGCCCCGATAGAGATAACACCATCGATATTTATATCTCCGATGATTATGAGGATGTTCTGGCTGATGGTACATGGCAGACATTGTTCTCTGAAAAGCCCGAACCTTTGACAAAGGAAGAAAAGAAGGCATATCTTTCTACAATCAAGGGTGTGGCACTTGGCTCCGATGCATTCTTCCCCTTCGGTGACAATATTGAACGTGCGGCAAAGAGCGGCGTAAGCTATATTGCAGAGCCCGGCGGCTCCATTCGTGATGATAATGTAATTGAAACCTGCAACAGATTCGGCATGGCAATGGCATTCACAGGCATGAGATTGTTCCATCACTGATTTAGAAAAGATTGGAAAGGAGCTTGCGAAAAATGAAAATTATGGTAGTTGGCGGTGGCGGCAGAGAGCATGCCATCATTAAGAAAATCAAAGAAAATCCACAGGTAACGGAGCTGTATGCGCTGCCCGGCAACGGCGGCATTGCTAAGGACGCGACCTGCGTAGATATTGCGGCGAAGGATGTGGAAGGCGTGGTTGCCTTCGCAAAGGAAAAGGGCATTGATTTTGCTGTTGTTGCACCGGATGATCCTCTGGTGCTTGGCATGGTGGATGCGCTGAACGCAATCGGTATTTCTTGCTTCGGGCCTGATAAAAAGGCGGCAATTTTGGAGGGCAGTAAGGTTTTCTCTAAAAATCTGATGAAAAAATACGGCATCCCCACAGCGGCGTATGAAGTATTTGATGATATGGAAAAGGCACTGGCATATCTGGAAACCGCACCCCTGCCGACCGTTGTGAAGGCGGATGGTCTGGCACTGGGCAAGGGTGTTATCATTGCAGAAACAAAGGAGCAGGCGCAGGATGCAGTGCGCTCCATGATGGCAGATAAGGTATTCGGCGCAAGCGGCGACCATGTCGTAATCGAAGAATTTATGACAGGGCCGGAGGTTTCCGTTCTGGCATTCACAGACGGGAAAACCATGGTTCCTATGGTTTCCGCAATGGATCATAAGAGAGCCTTGGATGGTGATAAGGGTCTGAATACCGGCGGCATGGGGACGATTGCTCCCAACCCCTTCTATACAGAGGCGATTGCGAAGGAATGTATGGAAAAGATTTTCGTACCGACTATGGAGGCAATGAACAAGGAAGGTCGCACCTTTAAGGGCTGTCTGTTCTTTGGTCTGATGATTACACCCGCCGGCCCCAAGGTAATTGAATATAACTGCCGCTTTGGTGACCCCGAAACACAGGTGGTTCTGCCTCTGCTGGAAAGCGATTTGCTGACCATCATGCAGGCGGTAGCGGCTGAAAAGCTGGCTGATGTAGAGGTAAAATTCAGCGATAAGGCGGCTTGCTGTGTCATCATGGCATCCGCAGGCTATCCCCAGAGCTATGAAAAGGGCTTTCCCATCACATTGCCTGCGGAGGATCAGCTGATTTTTGTTGCAGGCGCAAAGGTGGCAGATGGCAAGCTTTTGACAAACGGCGGTCGTGTGCTTGGTGTTACGGAAATTGCGGACACCTTGCCCGAAGCAATCGCAAAATCCTATGAAGCTGTAAAAACAGTGAAATTCGATAACGCTTTCTATAGAAACGATATTGGGAAAAAAGCCCTTGCGGCGGAGGTATGAAATGGTTTATAGAATCTATGTTGAAAAAAAGCAGGGTCTGACTGCCGAAGCAGATGCCCTGAGAAATGATATTGTCAATCTGTTGGGCATCAAGGGGCTGACAGGGCTGCGCCTGCTGAACCGCTATGATGCAGAACAGCTGGATAAGGATTTATTTAATTACTGCACAAAAACGGTATTCTCCGAACCGCAGCTGGATGATTTGAGAGAAGAAATCCCTACGGATGGTGCGGCTGTGTTTGCGGTAGAATATCTGCCGGGTCAGTTTGACCAAAGAGCAAATTCCGCAGCGGAATGTATTCAGATTATTTCCAAGCAGGAAAGACCTTTGATTAAAACCGCAAAGGTTTATGTGCTGTATGGCAATCTGAGCAAGGAGGATGTTGAGGAGATTAAGAAATACCTCATCAACCCCGTAGAATCCAGAGAAGCATCTCTGGATGCGTTTGATACACTGGATGTGAAATATGAAATCCCCACAGAGGTTGCTATCGTGGAGGGCTTCTGTGAAATGGATGAAGCGGCATTAGCGGCTTATATCAAGGATATGGGTCTGGCAATGGATTTGGATGATATCAAGGTCTGCCAGAAGTATTTCCTGAGCGAGCAGAGAGACCCTACCATTACGGAAATCAAGATGATTGATACCTATTGGTCTGACCACTGCCGTCATACTACTTTCCAGACAACCATCGACAGCATCAAATTTGAGGATGCGACCCTGCAGGCGGCATATAACGAATATCTGGCAACCAGAGAAGCCATCGGCAGAACAAAGCCCATCAATCTGATGGATATGGGTACGATCGTGGCAAAATTCCTGAAAAAGGAAGGTAAGCTGGATAAACTGGATGAATCCGAGGAAATCAATGCCTGCACCGTTAAAATTGATGTAGACGTAGAAGGTAAAACAGAAAAATGGCTACTGCTGTTTAAAAATGAAACCCATAACCATCCCACAGAAATCGAACCCTTTGGCGGCGCGGCTACCTGTGTAGGCGGTGCCATTCGTGACCCTCTGAGCGGTCGTTCCTATGTATATGCCGCAATGCGTGTGACAGGTGCAGGCAACCCTCTGACACCCGTTTCCGAAACACTGCGCGGCAAGCTGCCCCAGAGAAAGATTGTTACCACAGCGGCAGCAGGCTATAGCTCCTACGGCAACCAGATTGGTCTGGCAACAGGGCAGGTAGATGAACTCTATCATGAAGGCTATGTGGCAAAGAGAATGGAAATCGGCGCAGTAATTGCGGCAGCACCTGCGGAAAATGTACGCAGAGAACGCCCGATTGACAGCGATATCGTTATTCTGCTGGGCGGCAGAACAGGTCGTGACGGCTGCGGCGGCGCAACCGGCTCCTCTAAATCCCATACACTGGAATCCTTGGAAAGCTGTGGTGCAGAGGTACAGAAGGGCAATGCTCCCGAAGAAAGAAAGCTGCAAAGATTGTTCCGCAACCCCGAAGCCTCCAAGCTGATTAAGCGTTGTAACGACTTCGGCGCAGGCGGCGTTTCCGTTGCTATCGGCGAATTGGCGGATGGTTTGGAAATTGATTTGAATGCAGTTCCCAAGAAATACGATGGCTTAGATGGCACAGAGCTTGCGATTTCCGAATCTCAGGAAAGAATGGCTGTTGTTGTTGCGGCAGAGGATGTTGCGCGCTTCAAAGAGCTGGCTTATGCAGAAAACCTCGAAGCAACCGTTGTTGCGAAGGTAACAGAAAAGCCTTATCTGGTGATGCACTGGAATGGCAAGCAGATTGTAAATATCTCTCGTGCATTCTTGGATTCCAATGGTGCAGAAAAGCATATCGATATTACACCCGATGCACCCAAGCCTTTTGCAAAGGAAATTCCCGCAGATTTCAAGAAGGGATATCTGGCATTGGCGCAGGATTTGAACGTATGCTCCAAGAGAGGGCTTTCCGAACGCTTCGACTCCACCATTGGCGCAGGTACGGTTCTGATGCCCTTCGGCGGTAAGAATCAGAAAACACCCATTCAGGCTATGGTAAATAAAGTATCCGTTGAAAAGAAGGATACCACCACCTGCTCTCTGATGGCATGGGGCTATAACCCCTTCATTGCTGAAAACAGCCCTTATCACAGTGCATATCTGGCAGTTGTGGAATCTGTTGCAAAGCTGGTGGCAACAGGTGCAAAATTTGAGGATGTTTATCTTTCCTTCCAAGAATATTTTGAAAAGCCCATGAAGGACGGCAAGCGTTGGGGCAAGCCTCTGGCAGCGCTGTTGGGTGCATTCATGGCACAGAAAGGCTTGGAAATTGCCGCAATCGGCGGCAAGGACTCTATGAGCGGTACCTTTGAGCATATCGATGTACCTCCTACATTGGTTTCCTTTGCAGTGACAACAGACAGCATCAAAAATATCATTTCTCCCGAATTCAAGGGCGAAGGGCATAAGGTTGTTCTGCTGAAGCCCGAATATGATAAAGAAGGTCTGCCCACCACAGACAGCCTGAAAAAGCTCTTTGATGTGGTAACAGGTTTGATGCGAGAGGGCAAGGTTGCCGCAGCTTATACCCCGACCTATGGCGGCGTAGCGGAAGCAGTGCTGAAAATGACAATGGGGAACGATATCGGCTTTACCTATGCGGACGGTGTAAGCATGGAGGATATCTTCGGCTATCACTACGGTGCATTTGTTCTGGAGCTGACAGGCGATGCAGAGGTTGGCACACTGCTTGGTACCACAGGCGGCAAGGCAATCATCTGCGGCGGCGAAAGCATTGCTCTGGAGGAAATCTTTGCAGCTTATGAAAATAAACTGGAAGAAATCTATCCTATGCACACAGCGGCAGAGGAAAAGAAGGAAATTCCCACATTCACTGCAAAGGCAGAGGGTATTTCCTACCATGCAAAGGCGGCAGTTGCGAAGCCTCGTGTTCTGATTCCCGTATTCCCCGGCACAAACTGCGAATTTGATTCCGCAAAGGCAGTAGAACGCGCAGGTGCAGAAGCGAATATCTTCGTTATCAATAACCTTTCTGCGGCAGGCATTGCGGATTCCATTGACCGCTTTGCCAAGGAAGTGAAGCAGGCACAGACCATCTTCATTCCCGGCGGCTTCTCCGGCGGTGATGAACCCGATGGCTCCGGTAAATTTATTACAGCCTTCTTCCGTAACCCCGAAATCAAGGAGGCTGTCACAGCACATCTGAAGGAGAAGGATGGCTTAATGATTGGTATCTGCAACGGCTTCCAGGCATTGATTAAGCTGGGTCTGGTGCCTTATGGCGAAATCATTGATACCGATGAAACCTGCCCGACCCTTTCCTATAACACAATCAGCAGACACCAGTCCAAGATTGTGCGCGTGAGAGTGGCAACAGAAAAATCTCCTTGGCTGACAAATGTGAAGGCAGGGGATATTTTCAGCGTACCTATCTCCCATGGCGAAGGGCGCATTCTGGCAGAGGATAAGCTGGTACAGGAGTTGGCAACAAAGGGGCAGATTCTGACACAGTATGTAGACGAAAACGGTCTGCCTACCAACGATATCCAGTTTAACCCCAATGGCTCTACCTATGCCATCGAGGGTCTGATTTCTCCCGATGGTCGTGTTCTGGGCAAGATGGGGCATGCAGAGCGTATCGGTGATGGTCTGTATCAGAACGTAGCAGGCAATTACGATATGAAGCTGTTCAAATCCATGGTAGAATATTTCAAATAATCGCTTTTGAAAATAGAAGAAAAGATGAAAGTGCCGACTTTGTCGGCACTTTTGTCAGAAAGAGGGAGAAAAATGATTCGTTTTGAATGTGATTACGCGGAGGGAATGCATCCTCGTATTCTGGAACGTCTGGTGGAGACCAATATGGAACAGACGGCGGGCTATGGTGAGGACTCCCACTGCGAACGTGCGGCGGCGTTGATTCAGCAGGCGTGCGGCAGAGAGGATATTGATGTGCATTTTCTGGTTGGCGGCACACAGACAAATCTGACCGTAATCGGGAGTATCCTGCGCCCCTATCAGGGTGTTTTCTGTGCGGATACGGGACATCTGAATGTGCATGAAACAGGTGCGATTGAAGCGACAGGGCATAAGGTTATTGTTTTGCCGACCACGGCGGACGGCAGACTGACCGCTGCAGAAATCCGAAAGGCGTATGAGGCGCATTGGAACGATGCAACCCACGAGCACATGGTACAGCCGGGCATGGTTTATATTTCTCAGTCCACCGAGGATGGCACCGCCTACACCAAAGCAGAGCTGGAGGAAATCAGTGCAATTTGCCGCAAATGCGAATTGCCGCTGTTTATTGATGGGGCAAGACTGGGCTATGCGCTGGCAGCAGAGGATTGCGACCATACCTTGCAGGATATTGCAAGGCTTGCGGATGTATTCTATATTGGCGGCACAAAGGTCGGTGCAATGATGGGCGAAGCGGTTGTGATTGTAAATCCTGCATTGAAAAAGGATTTCCGTTATATCATTAAAAACCGCGGCGCAATGCTCGCAAAGGGCAGACTGCTGGGGATTCAGTTTGAAACGCTGTTCGAAGATGGGCTGTATTTTGAGGTGGCAAAGCACGCAGACAAAATGGCGATGCAGATTCGGAACGCATTTGAGAAAAAGGGCATAAAAATGCTCTTTGATTCCAAGACAAATCAGCAGTTCCCGATTCTGCCGAATGAAATGATGGAAAAGCTGGCGGAGAAATATGCGTTCTCCTTCTGGTGTAAAGTGGGGGATGCCCATACCGCTGTGCGCTTCTGCACCAGCTGGGCAACGAAGGAAGAAAATGTAGCTGAGCTGCTTGAAGATATTAAAAAGCTTTGATTCTTTTTGGAGACGCTGTCCCCAAGCCCCTGCGATTCTTTCATGAGGGCTTTCATTCAAGTAGGGTTGCACCCTTGCCCTTCGGGCAACCGCCGCATCTGTTCGGCGGTGCGTACCTCAAACTCCCACCAAAGGAATAATCCCTTTGGAAACCTATACAAAAACAAAAATCCCGATTGTACGATAAAAATACAATCGGGATTCTTTTTTATAATGATTTTTGGTAAAAGCGCATGCTTTTACCGTATCAGGTCAAGGGCATGATGCCCTTGCAGGGGTTTGGGGACAGCGTCCCTAAGGTCTTTGTTTGCTTACCCTTCCAGATGCTCGGTGTCGTCCACATCTAATGCCTCAACCAGCTTTACCTCAGGATTCTTCTGCATGAAATTGTTTAGCGTATACTGGTTTGCGAACAGCAGAATCGGACGCTCAAAATGGTCATAAACCAGAGTGCTTCTTGCCACCACATAATCCTTGACATCCTTCGGAGAACCGGGCGCAACCCAACGCGCTACCTGATATTCCAAAGGCTCCATGCGAATTTCGGAATTATATTCATTCAATAAGCGATACTGGAACACCTCAAACTGCAGCTGCCCAACCGCACCCAGAATGACATCATTAAATTCATTATGATATACCTGAATTGCGCCCTCCTGTGCCAGCTGCTGTACACCCTTCTGGAACTGCTTTGCCTTCAGGGAGTTCACGGGGCGCACACGGCAGAATAATTCAGGCGGGAAGGTCGGCAGGGGTTCAAAGAACAGCTTTTCCTTGCGGTCTGTCAGTGTATCCCCAATCTGGAAGTTGCCGCTGTCGTAAATACCGATAATATCGCCTGCAATAGCAGTTTCCACGGTTTCTCTGTCATTCGCCATCAGATGTGTGGATTGGCTCAGCTTCATCTGCTTGCCTGTACGGGAAAGGGTTACGCTCATCCCTCTGGTAAACGTACCGGAGCAGATGCGGAAGAATGCCAATCTGTCACGGTGTGCAGGGTTCATGTTCGCCTGAATTTTGAAAATGAAGCCGCTGAAGAAATCATCATTGGGGTTGACCTCACCTGTAGTGGTCTTTCTTGTACCGGGAGCAGGGGACCATTCCAGAAAATGATGCAGGAAGGGCGTTACACCGAAATCCGCCAGTGCAGAGCCGAAGAATACGGGAGACAGCTTGCCGTCCTTGATTGCCTGCAAATCGAAGGGGTTGCCTGCGCCGTCCAGAAGCTCCATCTCGCTACGCAGGATATCCAGATTCGCATCAGAAATGACACCCTCCAGCGTATCACCGAATACACCGTTTGCACCAAGCTCAATCACGCCATCCTTTTGCTTATAAAGATAGACCTTGTTTTCCAGTCTGTCATAAATGCCTTCAAAGGTCAGACCGTTGCCGATAGGCCATGTGACAGCGGTGGAGGGCAGACCTAACGCATCCTCCAAGTCCGCCATACAATCCAGTGGGTCCTTGGACTGACGGTCTAGTTTGTTAATAAAGGTAAAAATGGGGATTTCACGCATGGAACAGACCTTGAACAGCTTTACAGTCTGTGCTTCGACACCCTTTGCCGCGTCGATAACCATAACTGCACTATCTACAGAGGTCAGGATACGATAGGTATCCTCACCAAAGTCATTATGCCCCGGAGTGTCCATGATGGAAACAACCTTATCATCATATTCAAACTGCATAACGGAGGAGGTAACGGAAATCCCTCTCTGTTTTTCAATTTCCATCCAGTCGGATTTTGCAAATTTGTTTTTCCCTCTTGCCTTTACCGTACCTGCTTCGCGGATTGCACCGCCGTGCAGCAGCAGCTTTTCCGTCAATGTTGTTTTACCGGCATCGGGGTGGGAAATAATCCCGAAAATACGGCGCTTCTGAATTGCATCTGCATTACTCATATATTTCTTTCCTTTCTTTCGTGGAATAGGGTATTTTTTGTTATATTTGAATACATATTATTTCTATTTTACCCGAATTTCCACAAAAATGGAATACAAAGATAGGAAAAAAGTGCAGGAGAGAGAAAATTTTCATGTTTTTCGGGAAAATACATTGACGCGAGAATGTCTTTGGACTAAAATAAGAACGTTAGGAAATGTAACAAAAATAAAAAATTTTTGGAGGTAATGAAAATGAAATTTACAAGCACAGATAAAGCACCCGCAGCACTGGGCCCCTATTCTCAGGCAGTATCCGTAAACGGTCTGCTGTTCACATCCGGTCAGATTGCACTGGATCCCGCAACAGGTGAAATCGTTGGTTCCGATGTTCAGGCACAGGCTGAACAGGTTTGCAAAAACCTGGCTGCAGTTCTGGAAGCAAACGGTCTGACATTCACAGACGCTGTAAAAACAACATGCTTCCTGGCTGATATGGGCGACTTCGCAGCATTCAACGAAATTTACGGCAAATACTTCACAGGCAAGCCTGCACGTTCCTGCGTAGCAGTTAAAACACTGCCTAAGAATGTACTGTGCGAAGTTGAAGTTATCGCAGAAATGAAATAATTTCAGTTAAAATTCCGATTTTAGCTGACAAAGAAGTCCTTGTCCCAGACAGGGACTTCTTTTTTGTATGAAAAAGGGAATTACAAGAAAAATTGACAGGGGAGAGTCTGGTAAAAAAATACTCCCTTTTGTATAATAGAGAGCAGATAGAGAACAGAGAAAAAATTTGGAAAAGAGGTGAGGTCATGTTTGATATTCAGGAGGAATTGAAAAAGCTGCCCCAAAAGCCGGGAGTTTATCTGATGAAGGATGAAAACGGGCATATCATTTATGTGGGGAAGGCAGTGAATTTGAAAAACCGCGTGCGGCAGTATTTTCAAAGCAGCCGCAATCAGACGGCAAAAACACGTTCCATGGTGCCGAATATCCGCGAATTTGAATATATCGTAACGGATTCCGAAATGGAAGCGCTTCTCTTGGAATGTAACCTCATTAAAAAGCATCATCCCTATTATAATATTCTTCTGAAGGATGACAAAAGCTATCCTTATATCAAGGTGACGGTGCAGGAGATGTTTCCGCGCATCTTCATCACACGCCGGATGGAGAAGGATAAGGCAAAATATTATGGGCCGTTTACGGATGTGCTGGCGGCGAAGGAAACCGTCGAAACCCTGCATAAGCTGTTCCCAATCCGTAAATGCAAGAAGGTATTTCCGAGGGATATCGGGAAGGAACGTCCTTGCCTGAATCACCATATCGGGCAGTGCATTGCCCCATGCAGCGGAAGGGTTTCCCCTGAGGAATATCAGGTCTATATCAAGGATGCTATGGATTTTCTGGAAGGAAAGCACCATACTATCATGAAGAAAATGGAGCAGGAAATGCTGACGGCATCGGAAAATATGGAATTTGAAAGGGCGGCGGCACTGCGGGATAAAATTGCCGCGATTAAAAGCGTTGCGGAAAAGCAGAAAATTTCCAACACCGGTCTGGGGGATGCGGATGTCATCGGCTTTGTGCGTGCGTATGAGGAATGTCTGGTGCAGGTGTTTTTTATCCGTGGCGGCAAAATGACAGGACGGGAGAATTTCACCCTGACCGCCTTTGCAGAACAGAGCCGCGCGGAGATTCTGACGGCATTTGTTAAGCAGTTTTATAGCGGTACCGCCTATATCCCGAAGGAAATCATTTTGCAGGAAGGGCTTGTGGCAGAGGAAAGCGACCTGATTGCGGAATATCTTTCCGAGAAACGAGGCAGTCGTGTGACCTTAACCGTTCCCATCAAGGGAGAAAAGCATAAGCTGACGGAGCTGGCGCATAAGAACGCGATGCTCATTTTCGAGCAGTTTGGCGAAAAGCTGAAACGAGAGGAGCAGCGAACGAAGGGCGCAATGGAAGAGCTGCGGCAGGCACTTTCTCTGCCGGACGAGCTGAAGCGTGTAGAGGCGTATGACATTTCCAATACGCAGGGCTTTGAATCGGTCGGCTCGATGGTTGTGTTCGAGGATGGGCGCGCCAAAAACAGCGACTACCGTAAGTTTAAGATTAAAACCGTTGTCGGGGCAAATGATTATGCCTCTATGAAGGAGGTCATCACGCGCCGCCTGAGCCATGCCATCAAGGAAAACACAGAGGGCAAAACCTCCAGCTTTACCCGTTTGCCCGATTTAATCCTGATGGATGGCGGCAAAACGCAGGTACACGCCGCAGAGGAGGTTCTGCTTGCCTTTGGGATGGATATCCCTGTTTGCGGGATGGTAAAGGATGACAGGCACCGCACCAGAGGACTGCTGTTTCATGAGCAGGAAATCAGAATTCCCCTGACCTCGGAGGGCTTTAAGCTGGTGACGCGCATACAGGATGAGGTGCATCGCTTTGCCATCACCTACCACAGAAAGCTGCGCGATGAAAGAAATCTTCATTCCGTTCTGGATGATATCAAGGGCATCGGTGAGGTACGCCGCAAGGCTTTACTGCGCCATTTCGGCTCAATCGAAAGGATTGCCGCAGCAGAGGTGGCAGATCTTTTAGAGGTGGATGGTATGACGATTCCTGCGGCGGAGCAGGTCTATCTTTTTTTCCATCGGGAGGAATTGCAAAACGGATGATTTTCGGGTAAGATATATATTTAGGAGATTATTTGATTTTATAGAAAAACGAAAGACGAGGTGAGCCGCAAATGTATTCTGCGGAGTTAAAAAAAATCGTAGAGGTATTTGAACTGGAAAGCGTTTTGCCGGAATTGAGTCTGGAGGGGCGTTCTGTTCTGCGTAGGGAAATTAACCGCCCTGCATTACAGCTGGCAGGCTTTTATGAACGCTTTGACAGCGACCGCTTGCAGGTGATTGGGCGTGTGGAATACAGCTATCTGCTGAGTCTGAACGATGAGGACAGAAAAAATGCCATCCGCCATTTATTTCAGTATCATATTCCCTGTCTGGTGGTTTGCAAGAATCTTGAGATTTTCCCCGAAATGGTGGAATACGGCAGAGAATACAGCATACCTATTTTTCGCACCGCGCAGAATACAACCGACTTTACGGCGGAGTTGATTTTCTGGCTGAGAGAGGAACTGGCAGACCGTGTGATGATGCACGGCGTTCTTGTGGATATTTACGGCGAGGGCGTGCTGATTATAGGTGCAAGCGGCATCGGGAAAAGCGAAACGGCACTGGAGCTGATTAAAAGAGGACACCGCCTGATTGCGGATGATGCAGTGGAAATCAAACGGATTGCCGACAGAAGGCTGATTGGCTCCTGTCCGGAGATTATCCGCTATCTGATTGAACTGCGCGGCATCGGGATTCTGAATGTAAAGGAGCTGTTCGGTGTCGGCTCTGTAAAGGAGCAGAAAACGGTTGACCTTGTCATTAAGCTTGAGGTCTGGGATGGGAAGGCGGATTCCTATGACAGGCTGGGGCTGAATGAGGAATATATGGATATTCTGGGAAATAAGGTGCAGCTGAATACGATTCCTGTGCGCCCGGGCAGAAACGTGGCAATGATTTGCGAATCGGCGGCAATGACAAACCGTCAAAAAAAGATGGGGAAAAATACCGCGCAGGATTTTGCAAATCGAATCGGAAAATAAGAAGGTGAAACGATGGAAAGATTGAAACAGGAGCTTCTTGCCTGTCTGGGAGAGGAAGGGCTGAAGCTTCATGAAATGATGAAGGAGCATACGACATTTCGTGTGGGCGGCGCGGCGGATTATTTTATTCAGCCGAAAAGCGCAGAGGAGCTGCGTGCTGCCTTTGAAATTTTGCATAGATATGAAATGCCCGTTCTGGTGATTGGCAACGGCAGCAATCTTCTGGTAAGGGATAAAGGCATCCGCGGCGCGGTGATTCAGATTTATAACCGCATGGCGGAGATTACGATAGAAGGGAATACAATTCATACCAAGGGCGGCGCACTGCTGAGTGCTGTTGCGGCAAGGGCTGCGGATAAGGGTCTGACCGGTCTGGAATTTGCAAGCGGGATTCCCGGCAGCATCGGCGGTGCAGTTGTGATGAATGCAGGCGCGTATGGCGGTGAAATGAAGGATGTGCTGGCAAGTGTGGATGTGCTGACGCAGGATTTAGAAATCAAGACCATTCCTGCGGCGGAGCTGAATTTAGGCTACCGCTACAGCAGCATTCCCGAAAAGGGCTATATCGTTCTGGGGGCAACGCTGCAATTAAAAAAAGGCAACATCGCAGAAATCCGTGGACGCATGGCAGAATTGGCAGAGCAGAGAAGGGCAAAGCAGCCCTTACAGTACCCCAGTGCAGGCAGCACCTTCAAGCGTCCTGAGGGGTATTTTGCAGGGAAGCTGGTGCAGGATGCAGGGCTAAAGGGTAAAACCATCGGTGGCGCACAGGTATCCGAAAAGCACTCCGGCTTTCTGATTAACATCGGCGGCGCAACGGCACAGGATATTCTGGATTTGATTGCGTTCTGCCAGAAGGAAGTCAAGGATAAATTCGGTGTGACACTGGAAACGGAAGTGAAAATCGTCGGAGAAGAATAAGGAGAGATGGGAAAGGTCGGTGAAGGAGTATGCGGTTTGTGATTGTAACGGGGATGTCCGGCGCAGGGAAAACCTCTGTGCTGAAATTTCTGGAGGACATCAATTTTTTCTGTGTAGATAATATTCCCCCTGCATTGCTGCCGAAGTTTGCGGAGCTTTGCTATGAGCAGGAGGGTGAAATCGAGCGCGTTGCCATGGGAATTGATATTCGTGGCGGCAAGCTGTTTAATGATTTGTTTGAGGTACTGTCTGATTTGCAGCATAAGGGATATGAATATGAGATTTTATTCTTGGATGCCTCGGATGATGTGCTGATTAAACGCTATAAGGAAACCAGAAGAAGTCATCCTCTTTCCAAAAACGGCTCCATTCAAGAGGGAATTCAGAAGGAGCGTGAAATACTGAAGGATGTCAAGCGTAAGGCAACCTATATCATCGACACGAGCCAGATTCTGACCCGACAGCTCAAGGAGCAGATTAACCGTATTTTTGTAGAAAATCAATCTTATGAAAATCTGATGATTACGGTGCAATCCTTTGGCTTTAAATACGGAATTCCTGCGGACAGTGATTTAGTATTCGATGTGCGTTTTCTGCCCAATCCCTTTTATATTCAGGAGCTGAAGGAAATGACGGGCAACGATGAGCCTGTCAGCAGCTATGTGATGAGCTTTGAGGAAAGCCGAACATTTCTGAAAAAGCTGGTGGATATGCTGGAATTTCTGATTCCACACTATATTAAAGAGGGCAAAAATAGTCTTGTCATCAGCATCGGCTGCACAGGCGGCAAGCACCGCTCTGTTACCCTTACGAATGCCCTTTACAATGCCCTTGGAAAGGATGGACACACCCTCCTTCTCAAGCATAATGATATTGAAAAGGACAGCAGACACAAGAAATAAGCAAAAAACAGAAAGGAGGGGCAAATTTGTCATTTTCGTCTAAGGTTAAGGGTGAGTTGTCCCTTCATTTTGGAAATGGAAGACATTGTGAAATTGCGGAAATTGCAGCGTATGTTAATATCTATGGACAGATAGCCATGTTTGGCGGAAATTTTTGTTTAAAAATCCAAACAGAGAATGATTACGTTGTGAAAAAATGCTTTACATTATTGAGAAATACTTTTAATATGATAGCGGATGTATCTGTAAGAATCAGCGGGCAGAAGCGGCAGACGAAGGTGTATACCCTGCTTGTACGCGATGCAGCAGCCATCTTACAGGCAACCGGTATTTTGACAATAGAAAAAGAGCAGAAGAAACTGAAAAAACGGATTTATCCGCCTGTGGTCAGCAGCATCTGCTGTCGGCGGGCATATATTCGCGGCGCATTCATTTCTGTTGGCTCTGTAAATGATCCGGAAAAGAACTATCATCTGGAATTCGTTCTGGCGGATTTGTCTGCGGCGGAGCAGCTGCGGGATTTAATCAACGCCTTTGGATTGGATGCCAAGGTGGTGGAGAGAAAAGAGCATTATATCGTCTATCTGAAAGAGGGTGAACAGATTGTCGATTTGTTGAATATCATGGAGGCACCGCTGGCGCTGATGGATTTGGAGAATGTCCGCATCGTCAAGGAAATGCGTAATGATATCAACAGAAAAGTCAACTGTGAAACGGCAAACCTGAATAAGGTGGTCGGAGCGGCTGTAAAGCAATTAGAGGATATCAATTATATTGAGGAAACCATCGGGCTTGCGCGTCTGCCGGAGCAGCTGGCAGAGGTGGCGAGGGTTCGATTGGAATATCCGGACAGAAGCTTGAAAGAGCTGGGTTCTTTCCTCATGACACCTGTCGGGAAGTCCGGTGTCAACCATAGACTGCGTAAAATCAGCAGCATTGCTGAGGCATTAAGAGAAGGGAAGGGTGGAATAGAATGACACAGAAATCAATTACCATCAAGGCATCCTTGGATGCAAGACAGGCTGCGTATTTCGTGCAGACGGCCGGAAAATTTGAATCTGAAATTCAGGTTAGTGTGGATGAAAAAAGAATTAACGCAAAGAGCATTATGGGCACTATCGCGCTGAATATGCAGGAAGGGCAGACTGCCCTGATTACTGCGGACGGCAAGGACGAAGCAGCGGCAGTGGAAGAGCTGGCGGCAGTATTGGCATAATTTTTTTATACAGAGTAGCAATCATTACATACAAACAAAAACCCTGTCGGAGAATCAACGGCAGGGTTGATTTCTTTCTGCACCTGTGTTATACTGTCAAAGCAACTGAACAAACGAGATGTACCTGCTACGGATACCACCGAAAAGGACCACGAACGGACCATGGGTATCCCACCATCTCGGTAAATAAAAAACAGGAGGTCTTTTTTTAATGAACAAAAACATTGTAAACACAAAATTTCTGGTTTCCACAGCGCTCATTGCGGCAATTTATGTTGTGATGACATTGGCGATTGCACCACTTAGCTTCGGAATGATTCAGATTCGTATTTCCGAGGTGCTGATGCTGATGGCATTTATCGACAAAAAGTATGCGCCCGGTCTGGTGCTTGGCTGCTTCATTGCGAACTGCTTCAGCCCCTTCGGCATGATGGACGTTGTATTTGGCACAGCCTGCACAGCGGCTTCTCTTGTGGGGATTACGAAATGCAGCAAAACACTGTTCGGCGCAAGCCTTTGGCCTGTGCTTTGCAATGCATTCATCGGCATTGAGCTGTATCTGTTCGGCAGTCCGCTTCTGCTGAGCATGGCAACGGTTGCGTTTGGGGAATTCCTTTCCGTTTCCGTTGTGGGCTATGTTCTGTTCCGTCAGGTTTTGAAAAACAGCACCTTGGTGGAACGCCTGAAAATCGCATAAAATCAAAAAACAGGGACTTTTCTTGCTTTTGGGGCAGGGAGAGTCCTTATTTTTCTGCTTTTATTTTTTTGAAAAAAAGCTCTTGACAAATAAAATCGGGGTGCTATAATCTAACTAACCAAAGAGAGAAACCGATGATTAAGAGGAGTAGCCTTTCAAATCAGCTTTCAGAGAGTTGCGGATGGTGGAATCGCAACAGCGAGAGGATGGGTGAATGGACTTATGAGGGCGGTCGAAAGCGAAAGCGAGTAGTAACCGACGGGAAACGCACCCGTTACCAGAGCGTAACTGTATGGCTGTACAGTGGAAAGAGCGGATGATTTTTTCATCAATTTGGGTGGTACCGCAGGAATATACAAGTCTTGTCCCATAGTAGATTACTATGTGATAAGGCTTTTTTTATTCGGCAAAATCGAGTACCTCGTTCGAGAAAACAGCTAAGACGAGATGAGATGAGACAGAAGGAAACAAAAAACAGTATGAGAAAAGGAGCGATTGGTATGAAAAAATTTATGGCAATGACAATGGCAATGGTGATGGCGGCAATGGCACTGACAGGCTGCGGCGGCAGCGATGCGGCGGATGATAAGGCAAGCGGAGATATTCCCGTTATCGGCATCAACCAGTACGGACAGCACGCATCTTTGGATAACTGTCGAGAGGGCTTTTTGCAGGGTCTGGAGGAAGCAGGTCTGAAGGAAGGCGTGGATTACAAGATTGAATATCAGAATGCAGGCTTTGATGACAACGCCGCAACACAGATTGCACAGAACTTCTCCGCAAAGAATGTTGCGCTGATGTGTGCGATTGCAACACCCTCCGCAACTGCTTGCTATGCGGCGGCAGAGGATAAGGATATTCCTGTTATCTTCACAGCAATCACTGATCCTGAGGAAGCAAAGCTGACCGGCGGCAACATCACAGGCACCAGCGACAAGCTTCCCATCGAAGGACAGCTGCAGCTGATTCGTAAGGTGCAGCCCGATGCAAAAACAATTGGGATTCTTTACACAACAAGCGAACCCAATTCCGTTTCCGCAGTAAAGGAATATCAGGAAAAGGCAGGAGAATACGGCTTCACGATTGAAGCACTGGGCGTTATGACACAGGCAGAGGTCAATCAGGCAACAGATACGCTGATTTCGAAGGGTGTAGACTGCTTCACAAACCTGACAGACAATAACGTAGTCGGCGTTCTGCCTTCTATTCTGGAAAAAACAAACGAAGCAGGCATCCCTGTTTACGGCAGTGAAATCGAACAGGTAAAGCTGGGCTGCGTAGCCTCCGCAGGGATTGAATACGTTGCACTGGGCAGACAGACAGGCATGATGGCAGCAAAGATTCTCAAGGGCGAAGCAAAAGCAACGGATATGCCTTATGAAACCATTTCCGAATTTAAAATTTATGTAAATCCCGATGCAATGTCCGCATTGAAATTGAAAGCAGATGTGGAAAATGCGATTGATGTAACTGCGGAATAAGCGTCCGCATAGAAAGAGGTTCCTTTATGTTTGATTTGATTATCAGCACGCTGACACAGGGCTTTATTTACGCCCTGTTGTCCTACGGCATTTATATTACATATAAAATACTGGATTTTCCCGATTTGACGGTAGATGGCAGCTTTCCCCTCGGGGCGGCGATTACGGCAGTTCTTCTGGTAAAGGGGATGAACCCCTTTCTGGCGCTTGTAGCGGCGCTTTTGGTGGGCGCGGCAGCCGGACTGGTAACAGGTGTCATTCATGTGAAATTCGGTGTCAGAGACCTTCTGGCAGGTATCATCACTATGACGGCGTTGTTCTCCATCAATTTGCAGATTGCAGGCTCCAATCTGGCGGTGGAACGTGCCATCGGCACGATTTATACATCCGGTCCGATTATGGCTGTGATGGGCAATTCTACCCTGATGATGCGTAAATTTGTAGTATCTCTGCTGATTGCTTTGATTTTCAAATTCATTCTCGATTGGTATCTTAAGACAAAAAGTGGCATGCTCCTGCGTGCAGTTGGTGATAACAGCACACTGGTAACCACCCTTGCAAAGGATAAGGGCATTGTAAAGATTATCGGGCTGACGGTTGCAAATGCACTCGTTGCCTTCTCCGGCGCGCTGGTCTGCATGGAGCAGAGAGCCTTCTCCAGTACCATGGGGACAGGGCAGATGGTTTTTGGTCTGGCGGCGGTTATCATTGGCACAACCCTGTTCCGTAAGGTTAGCTTTGCGAAGGGCACTACGGCGGTTCTGGTCGGCAGTGTGTTCTATAAGGCTTGTATTCAGGTGGCAATTAGCTTGGGTCTGCCCGCAAATCTGATGAAGCTAGCAACGGCAGTGCTGTTCCTGATTATTTTGATTCTTGGTAATAAACAGAAGGGTGGTGCGGAGCATGCTTGAGCTAAAGCATATCAAAAAAATCTATAATCCCGGCACCATCTCCGAAACACTGCTGTTTGAGGATTTTAATTTGACTGTGCCAGACGGCGAATTTGTTTCGATTGTCGGCAGTAATGGGTCTGGTAAAACCTCCATGCTGAATATCATCTGCGGCAGCATTCCCATTCAGAAGGGAGAGGTGCTGATTGGCGGCAAGGATATTGCAAAAATGAAGGATTTTCAGAGATATCGCACCATTGGGCGTGTTTATCAGGACCCTTCGGCAGGCACCTGTCCAAATCTGACAATGCTTGAGAATATGTCTCTGGCGGATAATAAGGGCAAGCCCTTCGGTCTGGGCAGAGGTGTGAATAAGGCAAGAGAAAATTTCTATAAGGAACAGCTTTCTATTTTGGGGCTGGGTCTGGAAAATAAAATGAATGTCAAGCTGGGGGCGCTTTCCGGCGGACAAAGACAAGCGGCAACGCTGATTATGGCAACGCTGACACCTATTGAATTTCTGATTCTGGATGAACACACCGCTGCGCTTGACCCCAAAACGGCGGATATCATCATGGAATTGACGAATAAGGTAGTGCAGGAAAAACACCTGACGGCAATGATGGTAACGCATAACCTGCGCTATGCGGTGGAATATGGCAGTCGTCTGATTATGATGGATAAAGGTCATATCGTGCTGGATAAGGCAGGAGAAGAAAAGGTCAATACAAAGGTGGATGATATTCTGGATATCTTCACGAAAATCAGTATCGAATGTGGAAACTGATTGGAAGCTGCATATACAATCCTCGGATAATTTCGTCCGAGGATTTTTTCTGTGCTTTTCACAGGAATCCGTTTATGGTATACTCAGAGAAAATGCAAAAGATAGAAGGTTGATGGGAATTAAGATGAAGCATTTAATTGACAAATTGGAGAGAGAAAAAGCCCTCACCAAGACGGAGTGGATTACCCTGCTGAATGGCAGAACGCCCGATTTGGCGGAATATCTTTTTGCAAAGGCGAGAGACATTCGCCATCAGCATTACGGCAGGGATATCTATATTCGAGGGCTGATTGAATTTACGAATTATTGCAGAAATAACTGCTATTACTGCGGTATCCGCAGAGGGAATGAGGGGCTGAAGCGCTATCGGCTGACGGAGGAGGAAATTCTTTCCTGCTGTGAACAGGGGTATGCCCTCGGCTTTCGTACCTTTGTTTTGCAGGGCGGCGAGGATCTGTATTTTACGCAGGAAAAAATGACGCATATTATCTGTTCTATGCGTAAGAAATACCCGGATTGTGCGATTACGCTTTCTATCGGGGAGAGGGAAAGGGAAGAATATGAAGCGTATTTTGCGGCAGGAGCGAACCGCTTTTTGCTGCGGCACGAAACGGCAAACGAAGCACATTATCGTACGCTGCATCCTGCTGAGCTGGATTTAAATCACCGCAAGGCTTGTCTCCGGAACCTGAAGGAAATCGGCTATCAGGTCGGAAGCGGCATTATGGTTGGCTCGCCCAAGCAGACGGCAGAGCATCTGGCGGAGGATCTGCTGTTTCTGAAGGAACTGAATCCTCACATGATTGGCATTGGACCCTTCATTCCCCAGAAGGATACGCCATTTCGGGAAGAAAGGGCAGGTACATTGGAATTAACGCTTTTCCTTCTGGGACTTCTGCGGCTGATGCTGCCAAAGGTGCTTCTGCCCTCTACAACGGCACTCAGCACCATTCATCCGGATGGGCGGAAAATGGGGGTTCTGGCAGGGGCAAATGTTGTCATGCCGAACCTTTCCCCGCAGGAAAACAGAAAGCTTTATAGTCTGTATGATAACAAACGCTCCATGGGGGATGAAGCGGCGGAGGGGCTTACCCTTTTAAAGGCAGAGATGGAATCCATCGGCTATCGGGTGGTCAGCGCCCGTGGGGATTCTCTGGTAGAATAGGAGGAAAAAATGGGACTGAACAATACACCGTTGTCGGAACGGATACATATCGGGATTTTCGGCAGAAGAAATGCAGGAAAATCCAGTGTCATCAATGCTATGACAGGACAAAATTTAGCAATCGTTTCTGATGTGGCAGGCACAACAACAGACCCTGTGCAGAAGGCAATGGAGCTGTTGCCGCTTGGGCCTGTTGTTATGATTGATACCCCCGGTCTGGATGATGTGGGGGAACTTGGAAAAATGCGCGTAGAAAAGGCATATCAGGTTTTGCAGAAAACTGATATTGCCATTATCGTGATAGATGCATCTATCGGGGAAACGGCGGAGGATGCGGCAATTCTTGCAGAAATTCAAAAGAGAAGCATTCCTTATATCATCGTAAAAAACAAAGCGGATTTGACGCAGAAGCAGGATGGAGAAAATGAAATTTTCGTCAGCGCAAAAACAGGCGAAAATATTTCTGTCCTGAAGGAACGCATTGCTGCGTTAGCACCAAAGGGGGAGAAGGAACACAGAATTATCGGGGATTTATTGGAACCAAATGATTTTGTGGTTTTGGTTGTGCCGATTGATTCCGCTGCGCCGAAGGGCAGGCTGATTTTGCCGCAGCAGCAGACGATTCGGGATATTCTGGAGGCAGGCGCAAATGCCATTGTCATAAGGGATTCCGAATTGCAGGAAACCTTAGTCTCTCTCGGAAAACGACCGAGGCTTGTTATTACGGACAGCCAAATTTTCGGGAAGGTTTCTAAAATCGTACCGGAGGATATCCCACTGACCTCGTTTTCGATTCTGATGGCGCGGTATAAGGGCAATTTGGAGCAGAATGTCAAAGGGGCGAGAGCCTTGGAGCAGTTGAAGAATGGAGATACGGTGCTGATTTCCGAAGGCTGTACTCATCACCGCCAGTGCGAGGACATCGGAACGGTCAAGCTGCCCCGTTGGATTCGGGAATATACGGGGAAGGAATTGCAGTTTCAATTTACAAGCGGGGGTACATTCCCTGCGGATTTATCTCCCTATGCGCTGATTGTGCATTGCGGCGGCTGCATGCTGAATGAAAAGGAAATGCAGCACCGACTTTCCATAGCGAAGGAGCAGAGCGCAAAAATGACGAATTACGGCATCTGTATCGCCTATATTCATGGGATTCTGGAAAGAAGCCTTGCGCCTTTGGGATTATAAAAAACATCAAAAGAAAGCAGACACCATAGAATTTATTTCTACGAATGTCTGCTTTTTGTTTATCTTCTGTAATTTCTTCTTCTGTGGGGTCTTTGTCTGCGCAGCTGCTTTCTTCGCTGATAGCTTCTGTAGCCGATGAATCGGGTGATGCAGAAAATAAGAAGGAGAACGATTACCGCAATCCCCGCACCGATGGCGACCCTTTTCACTATGCCGGAAAGAGAGGATTTATCCAGCTCTGCCTTCTGTGTATCTGTTAGCGCGTCTACAGCATTCTGTGCAATTAAATCAACGGTCTGCGTTTTGCCGTCATAGGAAAGCTGCAATGTGCCGAGGGTCTGCCCTTTTTTGACTGCGCCCTCTACACCTTCCGGAATATCCGTCTTTATGGTAACGGCAGAGGCATCCGTTCCCTTCGGCAGGGTGTAATACACATCCTCGCTTGGTGCAATCGTCACCTTGCCTAAGTCAACGGCTTTTTTGTTATAGGTTTCGGTTACGGGTACGGTTGAGGTATAGTCGCTGACCGCGGCAACCTTCACGGATGCGTAATTTGCAAAGCCATAATCGAACAAAGCGGCGGTATCGGTATAATGCTCCGCACCATTGCACTTCATCACAACGGCAATCAGTGTCAGCCCATCCCGTTCGGCGTATGTCACAAGTGTATTGCCTGCCTCGACGGTATAGCCTGTTTTGCCGCCGATGGCATCCTTATAATAATAGATGGAATTGGGGTTCAGCATCTGGTGCTGTCCGTGCAGATAACGGGTTTCTGTCTGTAGATTGGTCGGGGGAATTTCGTAATCGGTCTCGCTCATCATGGAACGATATTCCTCGTGTTTGAGCAGCTCCCTTGCAATCAGTGCCATGTCATGTGCGGTGGTGTAATGGTTTTCATCAAACAGTCCATTGGCGTTGACAAAATTTGTATTTGTACAGCCGAGTTCCTTCGCCCGCTCCGTCATGTGCTTGGCAAATGCCTCCACAGAGCCGTCCACATATTCTGCTACGCCGTTGGAGGCTTCGTTCGCGGAACGCAGAATAATTGCACGCAGCACCTGCTCCAAGGTTAGCGTTTCGCCTTCGAGAATGGCAATATGCGCACTGCCGGGCTCAATGTTGTAAACGGCATCGTGGGAAAATGTGATTTCATCCGTCAGCTTGCCGTTTTCCAATGCCAGAAGAATTGTCATCAGCTTTGTGATGCTGGCAGGATACATTTTTTTGTCTGCATCCTTATCATAGAGAATTTCCCCGCTTGCCGCATCTATCAGAACAGCGGTTTCTGCGGCAAGGCTCAGCGTATCGTTCGCGGTGGCCTCATTTGCCTGCGTTTCATTTGTTTGCGGTTCTTTTGTTTGGTTTTCTTCTTCTGCAAAGACGGAATAAGAGGGGAGAGCTATTGTAAATGCCAATAAGAACGGCAGGAATCGTGTCAATCGTTTTTTCATGTGAATCTCCTATATATTTGAAAATTTATCTTAGATGTGATATAGTTATTTCGTATGAGTATCTGCGTTTCCAAAGGAAACGGCAATATCTTATTTTATCACAGGAAACGAAAAAGAAAAAGAGGTTTGTATTAAAGTTGCATGAGAATACATTTTTTAAAAAAATCGGAACAGAACGTCTGAAGCTTCTGACGGTGCTGCTGTTTTTTCTGTTCAGCGGCATCTGGTACAGCCATAGCTTTGCAACGGGCGCATTGGAAATGGGAACACCTGCTTCTGCGGAGAAAATTACCGAAAAACGGGAAATAACCGCAGAAAATGATGCAGACAGGTTGAATATCAACACCGCAACAGCGAAGGAGCTGACGCGCCTTTCCGGCATTGGCGAGAAAAAGGCAGCGGAAATTGTTGCGTATCGGGAGAAAAACGGCGGCTTTTCTGATATTGCGGAGCTGATGCGTGTTTCCGGTATCGGAGAAAAAACCTTTGCAGAAATAAAGGATGAAATTACAGTGGGAGAATAAGGAGGCTGAAAATGGCGTATCAGATTTTAGTGGTGGATGATGAAAAGCTCATCGTAAAGGGGATTAAATTTTCCTTGGAGCAGGACGGCATGGAGGTCACTGCGGCGTATGACGGGGAAGAAGCTCTGCAAAATATCAAGGAAAAGAACTTCGATCTGGTGGTGCTCGATGTGATGCTGCCGAAGATGGATGGGCTTGAGGTCTGCCAGCAGACAAGAGAATTTTCACAGGTGCCGATTATTATGGTAACGGCGAAGGGCGAGGATATGGATAAAATTATGGGTCTGGAATACGGCGCGGATGATTACATCACAAAGCCCTTTAACATTCTGGAGCTGAAGGCGAGAATCAAAGCCATTCTGCGCCGCAGTGTGAAAAAAGCGCCTGCCGAGACACAGGAGAAAAAAGTCCTGAAGGCAAGAGACCTAGAGCTTTCCTTCGACAGCAGGCGCGTATTTATCAGCGGAAAGGAGGTAAACCTGACCGCGAAGGAATTCGACCTTCTGGAACTGCTCATGGAAAACCCCGGAAAGGTTTACAGCAGAGAAAAGCTTCTGGATACCGTCTGGGGCTATGATTACCCCGGCGATGTGCGTACGGTGGATGTACATGTGCGCCGTTTGAGAGAAAAAATTGAAGTAAATCCGAGCGAACCGAAGTATATCTTTACAAAATGGGGAGTTGGTTACTATTTTAACTAAAGCGACGAAAGAAAAGAAAAAACTCCCGTTTATTTCTCTGCGCTGGATTATGCTTGCAGGCTATCTGGTAGGGGGGATTGTTCCGCTCCTGCTTTTGGCAAGCACCATTCTTCACTCTGTTCAGGGATATTTCTTGGATGAGCGAAAGAAGGTCCTGCTCAGTCAGGCAAATGTTATCTCCGGACAGGTTACATCCTCGGAATTTTTGTTTGATGAAGAAAACCGCAGCGCGCTGGAGGAGACCATTTTAGAGACCAGTCAGGAAAAGAATTTTCGTGTTATGATTTTAGATTCCTCCTGTTTGGTAACCTATGATACAGGCTATGAGGATGTCGGGAAAACGCTGCTTCTGCCTGAGGTTGTGCAGGCATTACAGCATAAGGATACCGCAAAGGAGCAGAAAAACGGTACGGTTTATGCCGCAGCCTCCATTGTTGGTGCAGGTGATACGCGGGTGGGCGTTGTGCTGATTGTAGACAGCTTGGCAGATGTGCATGATATTCTTGGAGATATTGGCAGGGAGGCATATCTGCTGTTGGGAACGCTTGTCCTTTTAGTGCTGATTGTGATGGTTATTATTTCAAAGGTCTTTACAGAGCCTGTGAAAAACCTGATTGACGTTATTCGCAAAATGTCTGAGGGGCATTTTGAACAGCGTGCAAAGGTCAGAGGGATTGTGCATAATGAAATTGTGGATCTTGCGATTTCCTGTAACCAGATGGCAGACCAGCTGGAAAAGGTGGAATCCAGCCGCCAGCAGTTTGTTTCCAATGTATCACATGAGCTGAAAACGCCTTTAAGCTCTGTAAAGGTGCTGAGTGAGTCTATTTTGTTGCAGGAGGATGTTCCGAAGGAAATGTATGTGGAATTTCTGCATGATATTACCTCTGAGGTTGACCGTATGACTGCAATCATCAATGACCTTTTGACGCTTGTTAAGCTGGATCAAAAGGAAATCCCTCTGAATTTTAAGGAAACAAATCTTACGCAGATGATGACGGATATCATCAAGCGCTTGCAGCCAATGGCTGATGCCAAGCATATTTCTCTGCAATGGGACGCATCGAAGGAAATTCATGCGGAGGCAGATGAAATGAAGCTTTCCCTTGCGATTTCTAATTTGGTTGATAATGCAGTGAAATATACCCCGGAAGAAGGAACCGTAAAGGTTTCTTTAGATGCAGACCATCAAAACGTATTTATCAGCGTGGCAGATACGGGCATTGGGATTCCGGAGGATGAGGTCAACCGTATTTTTGAACGCTTCTACCGTGTGGATAAAACAAGAGACAGAGAAACCGGCGGCACGGGGCTTGGGCTTTCCATTACCCACAGCACCATCATGATGCACAAGGGCAGCATTAAGGTAAACAGCAAGGAGGAGGAAGGCACGACCATTTTGGTGCGGATTCCTCTCAAGCAGCCGACCACACACGGATAAAGGAGGAATTTTATGACACAACGAAAATCTTTGGTGCGAAAGCTGATTGTCCTGTTTATTGTGCTGGTCATACTGATTCCTTGTTCCGTTCTGGTGTATGATACCGTAGTTTCATCGAATGAGGAAAGAGTGGATTTTTATTATATGATGAGTGACGGCGGCATGGGTGCTCTGAAAAAAAATATTCCACGAACGGACAGGGAGGAAATGCTGAAAAACGTGCTTGCGATTTTACAGGAGGGCCCTAATGCGGATGGAGCGACGGCTTCTATGCCACAGAATCTTGAGATACGCTCTGTTACACTGGAGCAAGCCACTGTTACGGTGGATTTTTCCGAGGAATATTTGCAGATGAATGATTTGGAGGAGACTATTTGCCGTTCCTCTGTCGTCTGGACGCTGACCTCTCTGGATTTCGTGAAGAATGTACGGATTCTGGTAGAGGGTGAGCCGCTGAAAAATCAGAACGGTGAGGCGTATGCGATTTTCAACAGAGATAATGTCTGGATTGATACGGAAATTTCCGCGGAAACCACAGGCTACGCAATTCTGACACTGTATTTCGCAAATGCGGAAGGCACGGATCTGGTGGCGGAGGAGCGTGTGGTAGAGGTAAACGCAAACCAGACCAGAGAAAAAACCGTTTTGGAACAGCTGATTGCAGGGCCGGAGGAAAAAGGCAGTGTTGCAACGATTCCTATCGGTACAAAAATCAAGGATGTAACCACAACAGATGACGGCACCTGCTATGTCAATCTGAGTGAGGAATTTGTGCTGAAGCACACCGGCGGCGAAAGGGAGGAGCTGCTGACGATTTATTCGATTGTAAATTCCCTGTGCAAACTGGATCAGATTGACCGCGTGCAGTTCCTGGTAGAAGGGAAAAAGCTGGATACCTATAAGGATAATTTGCAGTTCAAAACGCCGTTTACCGCAGTTGACAGCATCAGAAGACTTGAGGAGAGATAAGAGGAGAACAGAAATGAAGCGTCCGATACTTTGGACAACAATTTTCATGATTTGTGGAATATATATGAGACTGGGCATATCGAAAGTGATATGTCTGGTCTCTTTTCTTTTTCTGCTCTTTTTTCTGTTTCGTTTTGTGATAAACAAGAAAAAGCCTGCTTATCTGCTGCTTCTGTTCTTTGTTCCGCTTGGATTCTTTTCGGCAGGGGTGCATTGGCAGGCAGAGCAGAGCCTTTTGACAAAAACCGTAACAGGCGAGGGCGTAATTTTGGAAGAAGGAGAAACCACCTCCGGCAATCAGAAGCTGACCCTTCGCTGTAGTCTTGAAAAGCAGGAGAAGCCCTGCAAGGTCTATGCTATCTGGGCAGGAGAGGAACGCTTTCAGGAGGGAGAGCGGGTTGCCTTTTCGGGTGAAATCGTGCCGTTTTCCAAGCAAAGCTACCCCGGCGGCTATGATGAACAGCTGTATCTTCTGACGAAAGGCTATGATTACAAGCTTTATCCGGATGAAATCAAGGTGACGGGACAGGATACCTCCTTTTCCGTTCGGCTTGCGCGAGCCAGAGCTGGTGTGCAGATGGTTCTGGATAGAATTTTGCCTGCGGAGGAAAGCGGTTTGATGCAGGCGGTGCTGACGGGGGATAAGGAAAAAATTCCGGAGGAAAGCTATAATTTATACAGCAAGGCAGGTGTCGTGCATGTGCTTTGCATTTCCGGGCTACATTTGTCCATATTGGCGCTGTATCTGGCATTTTTTCTGGAAAAGGCTCTGGGAAGGAGCAAACGCACCTCCGCACTTGTGACGATTTTTGCTGTGTTTGCCTTCCTGCTTTTTATCAAATCCTCCCCGTCCTCCTATCGCGCAGCATTGATGATTACGGTTGTGCTTCTGGGCAGAGCGTTCTATCGCCTGCCGGATGCGCTGAATACCATGGCGATTGCGGCGTTCCTTCTTCTGCTTTTTCAGCCGCTGTATCTGTTTCATGCAGGCTTTCAGCTTTCGTTTCTGACGGTATTCGGCATCTGGTTTGGTATAGGCAGAATGGAGCGGAAGAAAAAGAAGGACAGGGGTAAGTTTGATTGGCTGAAGGAAAGTCTACTGGTTTCCCTTTATGCATCTCTGTTCAGCTATCCTGCGGTGGCGTATTATTTTTCCTCCGTCTCTCTGGCCGGCATTTTCGCGAATCTTCTGATTGTGCCGTTGAGCGGCTTGCTTCTGGGATTCGGACTTCTGAGTGTCTTGCTTGGTGCAGTCTGTCTGCCTGCGGGCATCTTTGCGGCAGGGAGTGTCTATGCCATTTTGCAGGCTTTCAAAATTGTCTGCACAGCACTGGTTCGTCTGCCCTTTGCGTATATACTCGTTGGGTGTCCATCCTACTTGTCCATTGTGCTGTACTATGTCCTGCTGTTTTTCGTTCTGGAATACGGCGGCAGAAAGGGAAGCTGGAAGGTTGGGGCGGTGCTGAGTGCGGCACTGTTCTGTGCTGTGTTTGAAAATCCGCTGTTCCGTAAGGAAAATACGATTGCCTTTCTGGATGTGGGACAGGGCGATGCAGCAGTGATTTCTACATACGATGGCACGGCATATCTTGTGGATGGCGGCGGGAAATTCGGGCAGGATTTTGGTGAAAATGTCGGCAAGCGCATTGTTTTGCCCTATCTGGAATATCTTGGGGTGTCCGCACTGGACGGTGCGTTTCTTTCCCATCCGGACAGCGACCACATGACAGGTCTGCTTGAGGTTCTGGAAACCGTTCCCACAAAGGGACTCTATCTTTCTGATTATGCCTTTGCGGAAAATGAGCAGACCGATTTTCTGAAAGAAATGGTGGAAAAACACAATATTCCATTGTATACTATAAAAACAGGTGATTCCTCTTTAGAAGATACGTTCCTTTGCTTATATCCGACAGGAACTTCTGCTGGGACAGGAGAGGAAAACCAAGGCTCTATGGTGCTGCGCTACAGCTATGGTGATACGAAGGTGCTGTTTACGGGGGATATTACCGCAGAGGAGGAACAGCAGCTTTTGGAGCAGAATATTTCGGCGGATGTGCTGAAGGTGGCGCATCATGGCTCAAAATACAGCTCAGATGTCGCTTTTCTGGAAAAGGTATCGCCGAAGGCAGCAGTCATTTCCTGCGGCGTGAGCAATGTATACGGACATCCGCATAAGGAAGCCATGGAACGTCTGCAAAAAACGGGTGCCGAAATTTTTCGTACGGATGAGGATGGAACCATCCTTGTGACCATAGGGAAAGACGGTGCAATGAATATAGAAACCATGACGGAAAGGAAACCGTTATATGAAAACGTTAAAGAAAAACTGGAAAAATCATGAATTTAGCCGTTGCTATCTCTTTTTCGGCGAAGAAACCTACCTCATTCGGGAATATGAAGCGGCACTGCGCAAGGCAATTCTGCCCGATGCTGCAGAAATGATGAATGAGGACAGCTTCGAGGAAAAACGGGCAACTGCGGCAGCAATCATGGATGCGGCGGAAACTTTGCCGTTTCTGAATGATAAACGCCTGGTCATCGTGCGAAACAGTGCGTTTTTCCAGAAGGGCGGCAGAAAAGAGGAGGGAGAAAAGCTCAAAGCCTTTCTTTCTAATCTGCCCGAAACGGTCTGCCTGCTTTTCATTGAGGAAAAGGTAGAAAAAAGCAATGCGCTTTATAAGGCGGTTGTCAAAAACGGACAGGCAGTTGAGTTCAAAAAACAGGCGGAAAAGGACTTAGGCACATGGATAAAACAGCGCTGCAAGGCAAACGGGATGCAGATGAGCGATGGCGTACTGAATCTCTTTTTGCAGACAGTGGATCATGATATGGAAAATCTGGATGGCGAGCTGCAAAAGCTGATTGCCTATAAGGGAGAGAGAGCAGAAATCCGCGCGGAGGATATTCGTGCGGTCTGTACGGTTTCTCTGGAGGCGCGTGTGTTTGACCTTGTGAAGGCGGTGGCGGAAAAGCATCCCGAAAGGGCGGTTCAGATTTATCGCACACTGCTTTCCATGAAGGAATCCCCGTATATGGTGCTTTCGCTGATTACCAGACAATTTCGCCTGATTCTGGAAACAATGCTGCTGACGCAGAACGGGCTAACACAGGAGCAGATTGCGGCAAGGCTGGAGCTGCGCGAATTTGCGGTGAAGGAATATCAGCGGCAGTCAAAACGCTTCCCTGTGGCAGGCTGGAAACAGGCAGTCAGAGACTGCTTGCAAGCGGATTTGGATATCAAATCGGGCAGGGCGGCAGAGGAAACCGCGGTAGAGCTTTTAATTATGAAATATGCGGCGTAACAGAATCATTCCAAGGCAGGTTGCCATTTATTCCTTTTGAAATGTATTTTTTTCGCCCAGAAAGGTAGAGCGACAGATGCTGTTTTTTCCGTATTTTTTGCGGATGGCATCCATGGCGGCATCTACCTTTTTTTGTTTGCTCCAATCCTGCTCCAGAAGGGAAAGCTGTATACAATCCTCTTTACAAAGCTTACCCGCGCGCACCCCCAACAGCCGCAGAGGTTCGCCCTTCCAGACCTCATCAAAGATTTCCGCTGCGGTGGTATAAACCGCATTGGTGCAGTCGATGGCATTTGCCAGCTGCTTCTGGTGAGAATAGACTTGAAAATCAGCGGTTTTCAGCGTAACTGCAATTTTTTCGGCACAAAGCTTTTCCTGCCGCAGACGCATGGAAACGGTTTCCGATAAGGCCAACAGAATTTTGTGCGCAGCTTTGCGGTCGGTCACATCAAAGGGCGTTGTGGTGCTGTTGCCGATGGATTTGCTTTCGGAAACGGAAGGGGCAACGGGACTGTCATCTATCCCATTTGCATAAGCGTGAAGCAGCTTGCCAAAGCTTTTGAATTCCTTTTCCAAAAGCAATTGCGGATACGCAGCAAGCTCGCCAACCGTGCGAATTCCCATTTTTCGCAGACGCGGAGCGGTGCGCCGCCCGACCATGAACAAATCCTCAATCGGCAAGGGCCAAAATTTTGTTTCAATTTCTTCGGGGAAAAGGGTGATGCACTTATTCGGTTTTTCCAGCTCACCTGCCATTTTCGCCAAAAGCTTATTGGTGCTGATGCCGATATTGACGGTAAAGCCAAGCTCTGCAAGGATGCGCTTCTGAATGGCTTTTGCGGCTTCGATTGGAGGCCCAAACAGGGCTTCCATTCCCGTATAATCCAGAAATCCTTCATCTATGCTGAATGGCTCAATTCGGTCAGAATATTCCGAAAGGATATCGAACATGGCACGAGAGCATTTGGAATACAGCGCAAAATCGGGTGGATAGGCAATCAGATTCGGACATTTCTGCATTGCCTGTATAATCGGCTCGCCTGTCACAATGCCGTGTTTTTTCGCAGAGGTGGACTTTGCCAGAACAATGCCGTGACGATCCTCTATACTCCCACCAATGATGGAGGGAATGGTGCGTAAATCGATCGGTTCTCCCTTTTTCAGAAGGGAAACGGCAGTCCAACTGAGATATGCACTGTTGACATCAATATGAAAAATAATTCTGGTCACGAGAACCCTCCTTTCTTAAAATACGAACATACTTTCTGATAGCATATCACTTTTTTTGTCATTTTTCAACGAAGAAAGAAATTTTTTCGTTTCGGTATTTCTTGAAAGCCTCCGTAGTTGCCTTTATAATGTAAAGAAAAACGAAAGGGTGAAGCAGTATGATGAAAAAAAGAACCCTGGGCTGTATTTGTGGAGGGCTTCTCTTGGGGGTATTTTTTTATTGGCAGAATAATGGATTGATTCTGACAAAAATGACATACCAAGGGGAGATTCCTGCCGGCTTCGACGGCTATAAAATTTTGCAGATTGCGGATTTGCAGAATAAGGTATTCGGGAGGAGACAGGAACCACTCCTGCGCAAAATCGAACAAAGCTGTCCGGATATTATTGTGATTACCGGAGATCTTGTAGACAGGCACGAGAACAGAACAGATGTAGACGGCGCTATGGAATTCATTCACGCACTGGTGACCTACGCGCCCGTGTATTTTGTCAGCGGCAACCATGAGCATCAGAGCGGCGAATGGGAAATTCTGGAGGAAGCACTGGTCGAGGCAGGGGTTACGGTACTGAATAACGGAAAATCTGTTATCGAGCGAAATGGAGATACGATTACCCTGCTCGGTTTGGCAGATAAAAAGGCGAATCGGCATTATGATTTGCTTCTGCATAGCCTGATGGCAGGGCAGGAGGATAGCTTTAACATTCTGCTTTCCCACCGACCGGAATTATTTGAAACCTATGTGCATGAAGGATTGGATCTGGTCTTTACAGGGCACGCGCATGGCGGACAGATTGTGATTCCCTTCTTCAGACAGGGGATTTTTGCGCCGCATCAAGGCTTTTTCCCGAAATATACAGAGGGGATGCACGAAAAGGACGGAACGGTTATGATTGTCAGCCGCGGATTAGGCAACAGCAGCTTTCCTTTCCGTATTTTCAACCGCCCCGAGCTGATTGAGGTAACCCTGCGGCAAGAGGGAAAATAACCATAGAGGGACTTGTATGGCAGTGGCTTTTTTGTTAAAATAATAAAGATAACTTAAATTCAGAAAGGAAGAAATCGTATGAATCCTATCGTAACATTTGAAATGAAGGACGGCGGAATCATCAAGGCTGAGCTGTATCCGGAAATTGCACCCAATACAGTCAATAATTTTATCTCTCTGGTGAAAAAAGGCTTTTATGACGGCAAAATTTTCCATAGAGTGATTCCCGGCTTTATGATTCAGGGCGGCTGCCCTGAGGGGACAGGCATGGGCGGCCCCGGCTATCATATTGCAGGCGAATTTAGCATGGCAGGCTTCAAAAATGATCTGAAGCATACCCCCGGCGTACTTTCCATGGCAAGAGCAATGCACCCCCACAGCGCAGGCTCTCAGTTCTTTATCATGCATGAGACCTCTCCACATCTGGATGGGCAATATGCTGCATTCGGTAAGGTGATTGAAGGGATGGATGTAGTAAATCGTATTGCCGAAACAAAAACAAACAGACAGGACAAGCCTCTGGAGGATCAGGTTATGGTGAAGGTAACCGTAGATACCTTTGGCGTGGACTATCCCGAACCCGAAAAAATGTAATTGAAAAAAGAGAACAAAAACGAATCGAACTCCTTTGGAAATCGGTTCGTTTTTTGTTTCATTTCATAAATATAGTAATAAAATTTTTGTCGGATAGAAATTTTAGGAAAAACTTGATTTTTTTATAAAAGTATACTATAATATCATTCAGTCACGCTGATATGGCTCAGTTGGTAGAGCAATTGATTCGTAATCAATAGGTCGCGGGTTCGAGTCCCGCTATCAGCTTCTCACACCCGAAGATTTTCGGGTGTTTTTTATTGTAAAATGTTTTTTAAAAATATATAATTTGATATTGTATTATTTACATTCGTTTGATATAATGAACAAAACAAAGACTTTCCGCATTTTACTTTATAATTTTGGAGGTAATACAAATGACGAGCGAAAAGAAAAAGGTATTTGGTTTGAGTTTTCTGAGCGTTTTTCTCTGGGCATCTGCTTTTCCGTTGACGAAGGTGGCGCAGCAGCAGTTTACGTCCATTCCTCTGGGTTTTCTGCGCTGTACGGTCGCAGCAATTTTTCTGATTATCATAGGGAAATGCTGTCACATTCGCCTGCCGCAGAAAAAGCACATTCCTTTGTTCTTTGTATCCGGCGGTCTTGGCTTTACGGGCTATATGATTACCTTTAACACAGGTATCCTGACGCTGACCTCCGCAACCTCCAGTATTATCATTGCGGTAACCCCGATTCTGACTGCAATCGTAGCATCCAATCTATATAAAGAGAAAATCAAACCCATCGGCTGGGCGGCAATCGCGGCTGCATTTATCGGTGTGCTGATTCTGCTTTTGTGGGAAGGCGTATTTTCCATCAATATCGGTCTTATCTGGACAGTCGGTGCGGCAATCGTGTTCTGCGGCTATAATATCATGACAAGGAAGCTTTCTGCAATGGGTTATAATGCCTTGGAAATCGTGACCTACAGCATGATTTGCGGTGCCATTCTGCTTGGTTTCTGGGCAGGGGATGGACTGCATCAGCTGGCAGGTGCAAGCATGAGCCACATCATTGCGCTGATTTATCTGGGGGCTTTGCCCTCCGCAACGGCATATTTTACATGGGGCAAGGCAATGAGCTACGCGGAACGCACCAGTGAGGTAACAAACTTCATGTTTGTGACACCGCTGCTTTCCACCATCATGGGTTTTATCATCCTGCATGAGGTGCCAAATGCAGGCACATTTATCGGCGGCGCGATTATTATTATCAGTATCGTAGTCTTTAACCTGAAAGGGAAATGATTTTAAGAGGGGCTTAGATGTCCCTCTCTTTTTTTGTTTGCATTTTTGCGAAAAATGGTGTATCGTGTCTAAAGAGAAAGAAGGGGACAGCTTTGACAATACAAAAGAAAAAGGTCATCGGATACAGCCTATTTACCATATTCCTTTGGGCTTCGGCATATCCGCTGACAAAAATTGTGCAAACACATTTTACGGTTGTGCCGCTGGCGTTTCTTCGTAGCTTCATTGCAGGGAGCTTCATGCTGTTCATCGGGAAATTCCAAGGAATGGCACTGCCGAAGAAAAGACATATCCCGTTATTCCTGCTTGCGGGGGCGCTTGGGTATGTGATTTATACGGTGGCAATGAATATCGGTTTGCAGACATTGCCTTCCGCAACGTGCAGTCTTCTGGTTGCTACATCTCCGATTATGACAGCAATAATTGCATCCAAGGTGTATCGGGAAAAAATCAGTCCGGTAAGTTGGATTTCAATTTTTATTGCCTTTTCAGGTGTTATGATTCTTCTGCTTTGGGACAGCCATGGCACGTTTTCCATTGATGCGGCAATGCTCTGGATGCTTCTTTCTGCCGCTTCCTGGGCAGGCTATAACATTATGACAAGAAAGCTGGTCGCCATGGGCTATACCTCCGCACAGATTACCTGCTTCAGTATGCTTGGAGCCGCGCTGTGGCTCTGCTTTTCTGCTATGCAGGGCTTTCGGGAGATGGTAACCGGAGAGCCGAAGCATTTTCTCGCCTTGCTGTATCTTGCAATCATCTCTAATGCCATCGGCTGTATCCTCTGGGCGAAGGCTCTGGCGTATGCGGAAAAAACAAGCGAGGTGGCAAATTTTATGTTCCTTTCGCCGCTGCTGTCTACCCTGATGAGTTTTCTGCTCCTGCATGAAGTGCCGGGGATGGGAACCTTTGTCGGCGGTGCGATTATCATCTGTGGTCTGCTGCTTTTTAATCTGAAAGGGCAGAAAAAGGAATAACAGAAAAGAGAATGAAAAAAAGGATAAATCCTCATTTTTATTTGAAGATTTACCCTTTTTTAATTTGCTTTATTCTGTTGTGGGATTAGTATGCTCTGCCCCAGTAAACCATGTGCTTCGCAGGCTTGCCGCAGCATACGCAGACATCAGAGATTTCTTCCTGTTCAAAAGGAATACATCTGCTGGTTGCCGCTGTTCTTTCCTTGATAGCATCCTCACAGGCCTGATCGCCGCACCACATTGCTTTAATGAAGCCGGGTGTTTCGTTGATGGTTTTTTCAAATTCATCCATTGTTTTTGCAACGTAGGTTCTGGATTCACGGTGTTCGGTTGCTTTTTTCAGCATATTTTCATGGATTTCATCCAGAAGGGCAGGAACCCTTGTTTCCAGCTCATCCAGAGAAACGAAAATCTTTTCACCGGTATCTCGTCTTGCCAGAACACACTGATTCTGTTCAATATCCTTGGGACCGATTTCCAAACGAACGGGAATCCCCTTCATTTCATATTCGGAGAACTTCCAGCCTGCGGATTTATCGGAATCATCCAGCTTTACGCGGCAAACCTTTGCCAGTCTGTTTTTCAGCTCAGCTGCTTTTTCCAGTACGCCTTCCTTTTTCTGCGCGATAGGAACAATCATCACCTGTGTGGGTGCGATACGAGGGGGCAGAACCAGACCGCTGTTGTCACCATGCACCATGATGATAGCACCAATCATACGGGTTGTCATGCCCCAGCTTGTCTGGTGTACATACTGGAGCTTGTTTTCCTTATCGGTATACTGAATGCCAAACGCATGCGCGAAGCCGTCACCGAAGTTATGGCTCGTGCCGGACTGCAGTGCCTTCCCATCATGCATCAGGGATTCAATGGTAAAGGTGTGTGCTGCACCTGCGAAGCGTTCCTTTTCTGTTTTTTCGCCCTTTATAACGGGGATTGCCAGTACATCACGGCAGAAATCCGCATAAATATTCAGCATTTGGATGGTTCTTTCCTGTGCCTCCTCTGCGGTTGCGTGCGCAGTATGACCCTCCTGCCACAAAAATTCCATGGTTCTCAGGAAGGGGCGTGTTGTTTTTTCCCAACGAACAACGGAGCACCACTGATTATACAGCTTGGGCAGGTCTCTGTAGGACTGCACGATGTTTGCATAATGCTCACAGAACAGGGTTTCGGAGGTGGGACGAACACAAATACGTTCCTCCAGCTTCTTTTCGCCGCCGTGGGTTACCCATGCAACCTCGGGCGCAAAGCCTTCTACATGATCCTTTTCCTTCTGCAGCAGGCTTTCGGGAATGAACATAGGCATATATACATTTTCTACGCCTGTTTCCTTGAAGCGATCATCCAGCTGTCTTTGCAGCAGTTCCCAGATGGCATAGCCATAAGGGCGGATGATCATGCAGCCCTTCAGGCTGGAATATGCCGTTAGGTCAGCTTTTTTTACAACGTCCGTATACCACTGGGGAAAATCCACTTCCATATCGGTGATGGATTCTACAAATTTCTTTTCTTTTGCCATTTGATTTCCTCCTTAAATCTTTCTTGCACAGAGAATTTCTGAAAATAAAAAAAGCCTTCATCCCTCTGAAAAGGGACCAAGGTCATTCGGCGGTGCCACCCTTATTGATGCAAAAACACATCCTCTCAAAGCCGTTAACGCCGCACTTACGCCGCATTTTCCCTGCGGAACTCAAGGGGCAGGTTCAAAAAGGCTTGCCGAGGCTCGCATCAACCGCCTGTTTTCTGGGGGCAAGGGGACTTTTTTACTATTCCCTGTCATTGTTTTTCACGGTTTCTATGATACCCCGAAAAAGCAGGCTGTGTCAAGGAGAAAGGGGAATTTCTTAAGAATTTCTTTCGGATTTTGTTAGAGTACTGCAAGATAGATATGATAGAAACGAGGAAGCAGATTAGAAAAGATTAGAAAAGATTAGATGCACGACTTTACTTGAAAGAAGAATTTCCCTGTGGTATGATACATCTGTATCAGAAAAATAACCCGAAAAAAGGGAAAGGATAAAGAAAAATGAAAAAGATTTTGATTGTTGTGGATATGCAGAATGACTTTATTGACGGCTCTCTCGGCACACCTGAGGCGGAGGCGATTGTAGACAATGTGATTGCAAAAATCAACACCTACACCAAGGATTGCGTGTATGCAACCAGAGATACCCATCAGGATAATTATTTGCAAACGCAGGAGGGTGAAAACCTTCCCATTGTGCATTGCATCGAAGGCACATACGGCTGGCAGCTGAATGAAAGGGTGCAGGCAGCTCTGGGCAGTGCCGTTGTGATGAATAAGCCATCCTTCGGTTCATGGGAGCTGGCAGATATGATGGTCATGGAATTTGCAGGACTGCCTGCGGAAGAATGTGAAATTGAGATTATCGGTCTTTGTACTGATATCTGCGTGGTTTCTAATGCGCTGATTTTAAAGGCAAGACTACCTGAGGTGAAAATCAGCGTAGATGCATCCTGCTGTGCAGGGGTAAGACCCGAAAGCCATGCGGCGGCATTGCAGACCATGCAGATGTGTCAGATTCATGTGCGGTAAAAAGCACCTTTTTGCAGAAAGAGAATCTTTTTTATAGGAATTTTTTTGTAAGGACGTGAGGGTATGAAGGACGAAAGATTAGAAAAGCTGGCAGATGTGCTGGTAAATTATTCAACAAAGGTGAAAAAAGGTGACCGCGTTGCTATTTCCGCAGAGGATGCGGCATTGCCGTTTATCAAGGCAGTCGCAAGGGCGGCAGTGAAGGCGGGCGCGTTGGTGGAATATTATATTGACGTTCCCGATGTGGATGCGGAGCTTCTGAAAAATGGGACAGAGGAGCAATATGCCAGAGAAAATATTCGTTTTGGTGCCTGCGCAAAAAGCGATGTCTGGATCAGCGCATGGGGCAGTGAAAACACAAAGACCATGCAGTCCATCGAAGCGGAGAGACTGAAACAGAAGCGTCTGGCGAATAAAGACAACCGCAAGATTTATTCCGAACGCATGGGAACGGGTGAGTTGCGCTGGTGCGGCACACAGTTCCCGACAAACGGGGATGCCCAGAATGCCGGCATGAGTCTGGAGGAATATGAGGATTTCGTTTATACCGCAGGCTATCTTTACGAGGAAGATCCTGTTGCAAAATGGCAGGAAATGGCGGCATGGCAGGAAAAATGGGCAAGCTATCTGGATGGAAAGAAGGAACTGCATATTCTTTCTAAGGATACGGATATTTTCGTGAACGTGGCAGGCAGAAAATGGATTAACTGCTGCGGGGATGCCAATTTCCCTGACGGCGAAATTTTTACCTCTCCTGTGGAGGATGGGATTAACGGCTACATCACCTTTTCCTATCCCGCCATCATGAATGGGAATGAATTTTACGAGGTACGCCTGACGGTAGAAAAGGGACGCATTGTGGATGTTTCCTGCAAAAATGAAGAAATGTTGGACACCCTGCTGTCCTATGTGGACACCGATGCAGGCTCCCGTTATTTCGGCGAGGTTGCCATCGGCACGAATTACGGGATTCAGCGGCACACGAAAAATATCCTGTTTGATGAAAAAATCGGCGGTTCCATGCACATGGCGATTGGCGAAGCCTTCCGGGAGGCAGGCGGTAAAAACGAATCTGCTATCCATTGGGACATGATCAATGACATGACAAGGGAAGGTAAAATCTATGCCGATGGTGAGCTTTTCTATGAAAACGGAAAATTCAAAGAAGAAATCTTAAAGAAATCCTAAGAAAGAGGAAATACCGAAAGGTTACGGAAAATAAGTATTTTCTGTAGCCTTTTCCTTCGGAAAAATCAGAAAATACAGGTTCTGTCGACAGAAAACTATTGACAGATTTATTACTTTTTTTTATACTGAATGTAATAGATTTGTAACAATTGCGACGGAAAATGGTTTGGAGGAGATTCCAATGGGTTTAAATAAAGTAATGAAACAGCTTTGTGTCACAGCTGCACTTGTTGTGCTGAGTACCGTAACTGCGTTCGCGGCAAACGTGGGACAGGCTTCCGGTACAAATGTAAATGTCCGCGCAGGGGCAAGTACCGGTGCAAATGTGTTAGGTAAAATTAACAAGGGTACAGAATATACTGTTCTGGATAAGGTTGATAACTGGTTTAAGATTTCCTATAACGGTGCAACCGGCTATGTTTTCGCGGATTATTTCTCCGTAACAAAGGCAGATGGCAGCATTACCGGCTCCGGTGTTAACCTGAGAGAAAAAGCAACTACAGCCTCCAATTCTCTGAAAAAATTCAGTAGCGGGGAAGCAGTCACTGTAACAGGGCAGAATGACGATTGGTATCGTGTTTCCTATAACGGCGGTTCTGCTTATGTCAGCAAGGATTATGTTTCCGGCAATCTGTTGCAGTATGTTTCCAAGGTAAGCAACGAAACCACAGCTGCACCTGTAAGCGCAACAACAAAAGCAGAGGACACCTACGGTGTGGTAACGGCAGGCTCCGGCTTGAAGCTGCGCAAGGAAGCATCCACAAGCGCAGAGGTACTGACGGTTCTTCCTTCCGGTACGATTGTTGATGTGGAACGTGCCGGACAGGATTGGGTCAGCATTGTGACAGATGCAGGGCAGAAGGGATATGTTTCCGCAGATTACCTGACTGTGAAAACAGGCGAAAAGCCCGATAACACTACAAGCAATACAGCATCCGCAAAGGGTGCCGCGGTGGTTGCATACGGCAAGCAGTTCATCGGTACACCTTATGTATGGGGCGGCACGAATCTGAACACAGGCGTAGATTGCTCCGGCTTTGTATACGCTGTTTATAAAAACTTCGGCATCACATTGAGTCGTTCTTCTGCATCTATGACGAGCAATGGCGTAGAGGTTTCCAAGGCGAATCTGCAGGCAGGCGATTTGGTATTTTTTAATACAGGCGGAAGCAGCAGTATCAGCCATGTCGGCATTTATTGCGGTGACGGTACATACGTTCATTCAACGGATGGAAAGGGCAACGGTGTTACCGTAACAAATCTGAACAGCGGCTACAGCGCAAATACATATGTAACAGCAAGACGTATTTTTTAATGAAAAATCAAAAGGACTGACCGAAAAATCGGTTGGTTCTTTTTTGTGTTACTTTTTTAAAGAAGGAGAATAAGAATGAATATTACTGTATACCTTGGAGCAAATGAAGGCAATGACAACCGTCTGCGTGAGGCAGTGCAGGCATTAGGGCATTGGGTTGGTGAAAGCGGCAATGCACTGGTATATGGCGGCTCGAAAACAGGGCTGATGGGCGAGCTTGCAAAGGCTGTCCTTGAAGCCGGCGGCAGAGTGACAGGTGTAGAACCGCAGTTTTTTATGGATGCAGACTTCCAGTACAATGGGCTGACAGAATTGATTGTTACAAAGGATATGTCCGAACGGAAGGCGAAAATGATTGCCCTTGGGGATGCGTTTATTGCATTTCCGGGCGGTACAGGCACACTGGAGGAAATTTCCGAAATTATAAGCAAGGTTGCCCTGAACCAGCTGAATGCGCCCTGTATTCTGTATAATCTGAATGGATACTATGATGATCTGAAGCATCTGCTCTCTCTTATGATTGAAAAGGGGCTTTCCTCTGCGGAACGGCAGAAGGGCATCTTTTTTGCGGAAACGCTGGAGGAAATTAAAGAAATTCTTGAATGAAGCACAATGCAGAAACGATTAAAAAACATAAAAAATAATCGAATTATATAATAAAAAGACCTTATTCTTCCGAAATAGAGAAATAAGGCCTTTCGGTGTGTCCCAATAAGAAACCATAAAAAATGAAGTGGCTTTCAGTATTTCAGAATATATAGTTTCTTATTTGGACGCACCTTTTGTTATATTTGCTTTTTATTCTTCCACATGCTCAATGGAAAGCAGTGCACAGGTCAGAAGCAGGAGAATATTGCAATAGACGATGGTGGTGCTGCCGAAATGCTGTGTGACAAGCGCACCGCAGCCTGCGCCGAGGATGAAGAAGAAAATCACGCCGTAATAGTGCAGGCTTTTATAGCGCAACTCCTTATCGCCGCTCTGCACGAAACGAAACAATAGCTCCGTACCGCTGCGGAGATTGCCCGTACACATTGTGGAGGCATAGGGCAAGCCATGCACCTTACGAAAGCTTTGCACCTGCATGGAGCAGACAAAGGAAACCAACACGTTTGCAACTATATCGTGTCTTTCTCCGAAGGGGAGCCACGCTACGATTGAAAGCATCGCAATTTCAAAGAGCAATACAATCTGCCGCCAGTGTACCTTCGGCAGGGGGGAGATGAATTTTTTAATCCATTCATCAATGAAGATACCCAGCACAAAGGCAAGCACAGGAATAATATACGTTCCTGCCTGCATCCATTCGCCATCTGCCAAATGCAGGCCGAACAGGACGATATTACCCGTCTGCGCGTTGGCGAAAACATGTCCTCTTGCTACATAGCTATAGGCATCCAGAGAACCGCCAACCACAGCAAGCAGGACAGCAATCAGAAAAGTATCAGACATTTGTCGTTTAGAATAAATCATCATTTGTAAATTACCTCACTCATTTAAGTCGAAATCAGAATTTTATAATAAATATTTTCTGTCCAGAGAGCGATATTGCAGTACCTCAAGCAGATGCTTTCGTGTAATCTGCGCATCACCGGAAAGGTCAGCGGCAGTGCGCGCCAGCTTAAGGATTTTATGGTAGGCGCGTGCGCTTAATTCCATTCTTGCAAAGGCAGTACGCAGCAGCTCCTTATCCTCTTCGCGCAGAGCGCAGTATTTTTCAATCTGTGCCGCGTTCATCTGCGCATTAAAGAAAATGCCTTCATTCCGGAAACGCTCCAGCTGAATTTTATGCGCACAGACAACACGTTCCTTAATGGTGGCAGAGGATTCCGCAGGGATAGTGCTGTCCAGCTCCTCATACGCAACGGGTGGCATTTCTACCATTAAATCAATACGATCCAAAAGAGGGCCGCTGATTTTTCTGTGGTATTTCATGATTTCATTCGCAGAGCAATGGCATTTCTCACTATTGCCCAGATAACCGCAGGGGCAGGGGTTCATCGCTGCCGCAAGCATAAAATCGGATGGGAAGGTCAGTGTGCCGTTTACGCGTGCAATCGTGACCTTGCCGTCCTCAAGAGGCTGCCGCATAACCTCAAGCGCATTGCGCTGAAATTCAGGCAGCTCATCTAAAAACAGCACCCCATGATGTGCCAGAGAAATTTCGCCCAGGCGCGGAATTCTGCCGCCGCCTGTTAATGCGGAGGCGGAAATGGTATGATGGGGAGAGCGGAAGGGTCTTGTTCTGACCAAAGAATTTTTCTCCTTCAGCAGTCCTGCTACACTGTAAATTTTTGTGATTTCAATGCTTTCCTCGAAGCTTAAATCGGGCAGGATAGTAGGTAGACGCTTGGCGAGCATGGTTTTCCCTGAGCCCGGCGGTCCGATGAGAAGGATGTTATGTCCGCCTGCCGCAGCGATTTCCATGGCGCGCTTGGCGTTTTCCTGCCCCTTTACATGAGAAAAATCCAAATCAGGTGTATCCGTTTGGGTAAGGGAAAAGGCATTACCTTCCTTATGATAGGGTGCAATCTGCGTGCCGCCCGAAAGGTGTGCGACAATCTCCTTCACGGAATGAACGGGATAGACTGTCATTCCTTCTACCAGAGCCGCTTCTTCTGCATTTTCAAAGGGAACAAAGGAAACGGAAATGCCGCGGCGCAGGGCATCATACAGCATGGGCAGAACGCCGTTGACAGGGCGCACAGACCCATCCAGAGAAAGCTCCCCTGTAATGAGGGCATCCTCTGTTTTTTCTGCGGAAAAAAGATTGCAGGCAGAAAGAATCCCCAGTGCAATGGGTAAATCAAAGGCAGCCCCTTCCTTCTTTGTATCGGCAGGAGCAAGATTGACAGTAATGCGCTTGACGGGAAAGGAAAAGCCTGCGTTGCGGATAGCGGTACGTACACGCTCACGCGATTCCTTCACTGCGGAATCGGGCAGACCGACAATATCAAAGGCGGGCAGACCGTTGCTCAGGTCTACCTCAACCTCGACAGGATAGCTGTCGATGCCAAGGAGTGCAGCTGATTTTATAATGGAAAGCATTTCGAAGCCTCTTTTCTTTTTGTTTTTGAACAATTTTTTTACATCATAACAATTTTTCACAAAAATTTCAATCAGAACACAAAAATCCATCTGCTATATACATCATAATTGCTGAATTTTTAAAGTTTTAAAAAATTTGGTATTGAATTTTGAAAAGAAAGCATTTATAGTATAGGTCGTAACTCACAGAGGGGAAGGAGTGTTCGTATGGAAGAATATTATCTGATGTGGCTGACGCGGATTGATGGCATCGGCTTGAAACGTGCGCATCGTCTTCTGGAACATAACAGCAGTGCAGAAGCCGTTTGGCGTGCGGAGCCCTCTGCAATTCGGCGGTCTGCGATTCTGGGAGAGAAACTGACGGAAGGTCTGCTCCTTTCCAGAGAGGAAGACCAACTGAACGATTGGATTATTGAATTAGAGGAAAAGGAAATTGATTTTTATTCCTACTGGCATCCAAGATATCCCCGGCTGCTGAGGGAAATTCAGAATCCGCCGCTTGGGATTTATGTCCGCGGAGAGATTCCCGATGATGAAATTGATACGGTTGCTATCATCGGTGCAAGAAAATGCTCCCGTTACGGCGCAGCGGTTGCCTATGACATTGCAAAGGACTTGGGTAAGACCAATGTGATTGTGGTCAGCGGCATGGCGCGTGGCATTGACAGTGAGGGGCACAGAGGAATTCTGGATGGTGGCGGAAAAACGATTGCTGTGCTCGGCTGTGGTGTGGATATTTGCTATCCTGCGGAAAATAAGGAGCTGATGGAGCGCATCATCGAAAATGGCTGCGTCATTTCCGAATATCCGCCCGGAATGCCTGCGGTTGCAAAGAATTTCCCGAACAGAAACCGCATCATTGCGGGACTGAGCAAAATGGTTGTGGTGGTCGAGGCAGGAAAGAGAAGCGGCACGATTATCACGGCAGATCTGGCACTGGATTACGGCAGGGAGGTTTATGCCGTCCCGGGAAATGTCACCAGTGCATTAAGCTACGGCACGAACGCCCTCATTAAGCAGGGCTGTCCCATCATTACAGAGGGCAGCGATATCCTGTCGGCATTGGGCATTGCATATAAAGAAACAGAAAAGGTAAAATTTCAGATTAAAACGGCGGAAAATATTTCGCCTGAGGAAAAGGAAATCTTCGATCTGATTGAGGACAGTACCCCGATTTCCGCCGAAGCGCTTTGCAGAAGGCTTGGCAGAAAGGTGCAGGAGGTGCAGTATATTCTGTCTCTGTTAGAGCTTTCCGGCTATATTGAAAAAATACCGCAGGCAGGCTATATCAGAGCACATTGAAAACTGAGGTGAGAAACGAATGGCAAAAACAGCCACGGCAGAAAAAGAAGCAAAGAAAACAACAAAAAAGAAAGCAACGGTGAAAAAGGCTGCGAAAACAGGAAAGAAATATCTGGTTATCGTAGAGTCTCCTGCAAAGGCAGCAACCATCGGCAAATTTTTGGGGAACAATTACAAAATCGAAGCATCCATGGGGCATGTGCGTGACATGCCGAAAAGCCAGATGGGTATTGATTTTGAGCATGACTTTGAACCGAAATATATTAC
>ERZ856578.201-NODE-201-length-121725-cov-14.987349_pt1 | contig 121725 bp, 119 predicted proteins | sample MGYA00514384_ERZ856578 | MGnify/ENA primary metagenome ERZ856578 (study PRJEB29103, sample SAMN06111958) | human gut metagenome | biome: human gut; feature: ankylosing spondylitis patient; material: healthy_person | host: Homo sapiens | place: China:Hangzhou... | reverse complement strand
CCGTCAGGGAATTGTAATTGATGGTGAAGGTTCAAAGGTTATTTGCAAAGACTAATTTGAAAATTCCAGTTTGTCGATCTACGGCAGCCTTTCAATAGGCTGCCGTATTCGCTTTTCGGAAGATTTTTATTTGCACATTTGCCATGATGAGCCTCTGCTGTTTCACCGCAAAGCAGAGAAACGAATGGTTGAGCTGTCCCCTGACGAGGCGCGGCTGATGTGGGGATCCTGACCGGCATCCTTTACGGCAATAACATACGCGCTGTACTGGATGATAAAGCCGGCATCAACCTCGGCTCCGTCTATGAGAGCGTCGTGGCCAGTGAGCTTACTGCGCATGGTTACAAGCTCTTCTATTATGATAATCGCCACAAAGGTGAGATGGACTACCTCATCGATGATTACGCCACCTTATCCGCAATCCCCATCGAAGTGAAGTCCGGCAAGGACTATACCATCCACAGTGCGCTGAGCAACTTCGTGAAGAATGAGGACTATCATATCCAAAAAGCCTTCGTTGTGTCCAATGAACGAACGGTCTCCACGAAGGGGAAGATCATTTATATCCCCGTCTATTACATCATGTTCCTCCAAAACGGTCTGGAGGATAGCGAGGCAATGCAGTTTTAAGGCAGGCTACAGCCGGAGGCAATGCCTGCCCGCAATACCCCCAAAAGTCATGATACCCCTTTATGCCCTTTTCGAAAGGGTATAAGGGGGTATCATGCATTCTCACTGCCTATTCCGTTTCAAACCTTACATGAAATTGCACAGCATAACTTGGCATGCGTCAAGTTTATTGCAAAGCTTGTCATATGACAAGTTCGCTGCTCTTTGCGCCCGTAAAAGCCGGCTCAAGTGAAATCCGGTCGGCGAATCATTGATGCTCCCCCGGTTTTATCCCTGTGGAGCGACAAAACGCTGCATGTTCTCAGACCAGTGGAAATCACCGCTTCCACATGATATGATAAATGTGAAAAAGTTTTTCTGTCCGCGCAATGAAGAACGATTTTTGTTGTCTATATAGGTGAAAGGCCTTTACTCAGAGAGAAAGGAGGGCGCAATGAAGGACCACGAAATCATAGAATTGTACTGGGTGCGCAATGAGAGCGCAATAGCCGCCACTGCAGAAAAGTACGGGAGCTACTGCCACACGATCGCATACAACATCCTGCGCAACAAGGAAGATTCGGAGGAATGCACCAACGACACCTATCTGGGTGCATGGAATTCGATCCCGCCGCAGCGTCCGAACCGTTTGTCGATCTACTTAGGGAAAATCACGCGCAACCTCGCTCTGAACCGGTATAAGCGATACACCGCTGAAAAACGCGGACACGGACAGGTAGACCTCGTGCTGTCCGAGTTGGAAGCCTGCGTTCCTTCGGAAACGACTGTGGAGCAGACCGTCGAAGAAAATGAGCTGGCTGCCGCTATTGACCGCTTCCTGTATTCAAAGCCCAAACTGAACCGCAACGTCTTTGTCCGCAGATACTATCATCTCTACGCCATACGGGATATTGCAGATGCATACGAAATGAGCGAGAGCAAGGTGGCGTCTTTACTTTTCCGTATGAGAAACGAATTGAGACAATTTCTTGAAAAGGAGGGAATTATGCTATGAAAAATTATGCTAAGAAAAGCGAAGCTCTTCTTCGTTCGATCGGGAAAATTAGTGATACGCTTATCGCCGACGCAGAAAGTGAGCCAAGTGCGAAGAGAAATCACGGCTGGGGCACATTTGGCGTATTGGCTGCTTGTCTGGCGTTGGTTCTCTGCACCGGCATTGTTACAAATGCTATCCAAAGCAACGCAACGGCAGGCACCTTCACGATGGACGTCAACCCCAGCGTGGAATACACGATTACCAAAAGCGGGATCATCAAAAATGTTCGCTGTCTGAACAGCGATGCGGAAGATGCGCTCAGCGATGTTGCGCTGAGAAAGCAGAGCGTCGAGACTGCTTTAACGCGCACGGTCGCCGCCTACGAAGCCTGCGGATATATGGAAAACGGCGGAGCGACTGTTCTGATCTCGTTTGATTCCCGTCTTGATGCGAATGCCGAACTGAAAGCCTCTCTCTCCGCAGAGATCCAAAATGCCTTGGAGCAGACCGATGCCGTCGGCACACTGGTTTTTCACTCCGAGCTGACGGAAAACGCTGAAGCGGCGAAGATCGCCGAGGAATTTGATGTTTCCCTTGGTCTCGCCGACTGGATCCTTACCGCATCAAATAAAACCGGTCTGCCGGCAGACGAGGTTGCCCGTATGTCGTTGGACGAGCTTCTTGAATACCAAGAAACTTCCGGCATTGCTTCTGTCAGCGTATCGAAGTTCATCTCCTTGGAGGAGGCAAAGAAGATCGCCTTGAAGGACGCGAAGCTTGATGAGCTGGCGCAGAAGATCGTGTTCACTCGAGAGGAGCTGAGCCGCAATCAGGGCAAGCCCTGCTACCTGCTGGAGTTCTATACCGGGACGAATCAATATTTCTACCAAATCGATGCAAAGCGCGGCAGCATTATTTACGCCGGGAAATTTATCACTCTTTCCGAAGCAAAGAAAATCGCCTTGGACGATGCCGGGGTCGATGTAAAGGTGGCCTTTACGACAGAGGAGCTGATTGCCGGCGGCATCAAAACGCCTTACTACCGGTTTGTCTTTGCCGATGCAAAAAACCAGTGGACATACCGCATTGATGCGGTGCTGGGCATCATTCTGGAGAAGCAGCAGAAAGAGCTCGTGACGGTGGACTTCCTCTCTCTGGAGGAAGCAAAGAAGATCGCCTTAACGGACGCAGGACTTGATGAGGCTGCGCAAAAGATTGTGTTCACCAAGGAGGAGCTGAGCCGCAATCAAGGCAAACCCTGCTACATTCTGGAGTTCTACACCGCAAAGATGCAGTATACCTACAAGGTGGACGCCAAGGACGGCAGCATCATGGAGGCTTACCACTTCATTCTTCTGGCGGACGCAAAGAAGATTGCGCTGGACGATGCCGGAGTCGATGTAAAGGTGGTCTTTACGACAGAGAAGCTGGTTGCCGGCGGCATCAAGTCGCCCTACTATTACTTCGTCTTCGAAAGCGACTCCGCTCGCTGGACTTACAAAATTGACGCCGTTCTGGGCGGGATCATGGATAAGACCTGCGATAAGATCATTCCCCCTGCCCCGGAATTCATCTCCTTGGAGGAGGCAAAGAAGATCGCCTTAACGGACGCAGGGCTTGATGAGGCTTCGCAAAAAATTGTGTTCACCAAGGAGGAACTGAGCCGTAATCAGGGCAAGCCCTGCTACCTGCTGGAGTTCTATACGGACAAGTGTGCATATTCTTACAAGGTCGATGCTGTATCCGGTGATATTATCGGGAAGAAAACCGAGTGGCTTTCCCAGCGGGAGTCCGAAGCTGTTTCAGGCAGGTCTTAAAATTCCGATTCCAAGCAGCACGGGGGAACTGATCAAAGCATGACTCGATCAAGCCATAGAAAAGGGGGACAGGCTATAAATGCTTGTCCCCTTTTCACGCCACCTCCGCTTGACTTTCCCAAATAAGAGAATACAATAGCATCATGGAGTTATTTTCTGCAAAGAGAATGCCCGGAGCCAATGAAAGGAGAGGCAAGAACACTATGGATCGTTTCACATTTCAAACGCTGGAGTACAAACGCCCCGATCTGGAGGCGTACCGTGAAAAGCTCGTCCGGTGGAAAGGGGCAGTAGAGCAGGCAGAAAGCTATGAGGCGCTGCGCACGCTGATTTTCGAGATGGACCGGGAGGGCTGCGAGCTTTCCACCCAATATTCCATCGCACACATTCGTCACACGCTGGATACCCGTGACGAATTTTACGAAGCCGAGATCAACTATCTGCAAAATACGCTGCCCACGCTCGGCGGCGAGGAGGTGGCGCTCAATGAAGCCATCGCTGCCAGCCGCTTCCGTCCGGACATCGAACGGGAATTCGGCAAGCAGTATTTTGTCTCAATCGACCTGCAAAAGAAGCTGATGCTGTTGGGGTGCTGTAATAGCCGTTTTGATTGCGCTGTTGGGCGCTGCTGCTGCAGTTATGGTACTGCTGCGCCGCCATCATACCGCCTGTACCGAAGAACTGGACGATGAGGATTTGGTAGAATATCTGTGTAATGACGAGCATGAGGAACACACCGAGGAGTAAAAGCGCTTTTTCATTCCCGGTGAAACAATTTCTGCTTGACAGCGGAATATGTTTGTGCTAATATAATATGGCACCCAAGAGGTGTCATCGGCGCGGAGTAGAGCAGTTCGGTAGCTCGTCGGGCTCATAACCCGGAGGTCGGAGGTTCAAATCCTCCCTCCGCAACCAGAAATAATCCCTCGACCGTTTGGTCGGGGGATTGTTTTTTGCTGTAAAATGGGGTTTGAACCTTCGACCGGAGGGTTAACCCGGGGCAAATTCTTCGACCGCCGCCAGTGGCGGATGTAGGGAGAAGAATTTGGCGCAGCGGTCGGCGAGTGCGACGCATAAGCGAGCAATGAGACGGGCACCGCAAGAGGGCCTTCGGAGGTTCAAATCCTCCCTCCGCAACCAGAAGCCCCCACTCGAAAGAGTGGGGGCCTTTTTTTGTTGTATTCAAGCGGGTTTGCGGGCATTATCCCTGCCGCATAAGCTCCAGCACTTCCTGCTCCTCCGGGATACTGTTGATGCCGCCGTGGTGGCGGGTGGAGAGGCTGGCGGCGCAGCAGGCGAAGCGGGTGATGGCGGACATCTCCTCTGCCGACAGCGCTTCCGGGGCTTTGTCAAGCTTCAACAGCCGGCTCATGGCACTTCCGCCGAAGATATCCCCGGCTCCCGTGGTATCCAACACATGGATGCCGGTGGGGCAGGCGGTCGTGCCGCTGCCGTTGCGGTTGGCAAAATAGCACCCCTGGGGGCCCATGGTGACATAAACAAGGCGGACGCCGTATTCCCGCAGCAGCTTTTGCGCCGCTGCCGCCGGAGTGGTGTGCCACAGGAAATCCACTTCTTCATCGCTGATTTTGACGATATCCGCCTGATGCAGTCCCCACTCCATCTGCGTTGCTGCCGTGGCGTCGTCCGGCCAAAGCAGTTTGCGCAGGTTGGGGTCAAAGCTGATGAGCTTGCCCCACGCTTTGGCGTATGCCACCGCCTTTTGGGTCGCGGTTCGCGCGGGCTCATCCGTTAGACTTAATGTGCCGAAATGGAACACCTGGCAGTCATCGATCAGGCTGTAATCCACCTCGTGCTCGGTCAGGCAGGTATCGGCGCCGGGCTTGCGGGCAAAGCTGAATTCCCGGTTTCCATCGGCATCCAGCGTGACGAACGCCATGGTGGTGAAGGCAGCGGCGTCTTTTATGATGCCACGGGTCTCAATGCCGCAATCGGCGGCGGTTTTAACGAGCAGGCGGCCAAAGCGGTCGTCCCCGACCTTCCCGATCATTGCGGTGGAGCAGCCGTATTTTTGCAATGCGGCGAGGAAATTGCAGGGCGCACCGCCCGGCTGGGCCTTTAGCGTTGGGTATCCGGCGGCGTCGGCAGCCACCGGGGCAAAGTCAATGAGCATTTCGCCCAGGGCAACAATGGTGGGCACGAGAACCCCCCTTTCTATTTTACACAGTAGTGCTATGCGAATGATTGCGCTTCACAAGAACGGCCTCGATGTCTTTTCCGCCCTGTGCTATTTCTTTGCAATGATTTTACCCGCTTTGCAGGCCATCGTGGAGCAGCAGCTTTTTTACGGCAAAGTTGTCACACCATGCTGTGCTTCGATAAATAGTCGCGCATTCTGTATGTTTTCTCCTTATATTCCAGTACCTTTTGCAGGATCATTCGTTTGCTTTTTGCCCGGATGAGTACCATATCCCCATTTTGGAGTACGAAGCTGTCATTGGCCTCGCTGACATAATTCATATTGACCAGGTAGCTTTGGTGGCAGCGCAAAAACCGTGCGTCATTAAGCTCTGACTCTATTTCATTCAGCTTTTTATACACATGGTAGGTGCGGCCATCCGCCCGGTGCAGGATGCACTTTGTATTGCTGCTTTCTACATACATGATCTCATTGACCGGGATAAATTTGATCGAGGATTTTTGCACAAGCCCATAGCTGTCGCTTTGGTATTCCTGCAGAAGCCAATCCAGCGTGTGCCGGATATCCTTAATCCGGTACGGCTTTACGATATATCCGGAGGCATAGACGCTGTAGCTATCCAGTGCATAATCGGCGCTGGCGGTGCAGAATACGATTCTGCCACGGTAGAAGAGCTCCCGCAGACTTTTCGCGATTGTCAGGCCGAAGGAATCCTCCATGAACAGGTCGAGGAAGATGATATCAAACTCCATTCCATCCATAATATCATAGTAAAGTGTTGTTCCGCGGTCATATAAGGTGAATTCGCAGCTGATGGATGCTTCGGAAAAGTATTTTTTAAGCAGGCTGTGCAAGATTCTCCGTTCCAGCTCATTGTCATCACAAATTGCCAAACGCATAAAAACAGGTCCTTCCCGGATGAGAGGGCACAGTCAATGCGCCCTCATGTACAGTTCATCCGCTATAATATCGCCGAGATGCACCGGGTCCACCTCGCCGTCATTCAGTTTACCCCGCAGCGTCTTTAGCCAGGCCAGATCACCGGATATGCCGTAGATGCAGTTCTGCACTTCCATAACGCCATCGTGCAGGGTGCAGGCACATACCCCGTACAGGGTTTCTCCGCCCTGGCCGACCGCTTTCTCGTTCTTGCTGATCACATAATAGTTTACCATAGTTCTTTCCTCCTCAATACTCTCTTAAAAAACACCTGGTTCGGTGCTTTCCGCTTTGGTGTCTTGATTGTAGCAGAATAAGGGGAGAAAATGGGCCAAACATTGATTTTGGCGCGCTTTACCGAGAAATTGGAAGAGAAAACCCTTGATCATTTGAATTTCTACTTAAATTTCGCTTTTCAGCTCATGGATCGCATCGATCACACAGCAATATTCCTCTGTCAACTGCCGCAGTAATTCCGGTGCGGGGACGCTCCCAGTATGCAGTACTTCGCAAAGGGCTGCTGCGCGGTCTCCCAGCCGGTTCAGGCCCAAATTATAACCGATGCCCTTTAGTGTGTGCGCCGCACGGAAGGCGCTTTGCAGGTCGCCATTCTTCAGGCTCTGCATCAGCCCCTCGTAGGAGGGATCATTCTCAAATTCCGGTAAATAAAATTTGACAATGTCTAGATCCTCCAGCCGCTCCAGCACATCGGAAAGGTCTCCCCCGACTGCCGCGTAGAATTTCGACATTGTCATTTCTTCCGTATTTGGTTCGCGCACAAAAATTACCCTTTCTATATAAGATTTATTGTTAATTCTGTAATATAGCATTTTTGACTGAAAATCAAGAAATCTTTGTCGAAAAATAACACTTTATGATGAATAATCTGAATGGAAAATTATTAAATTATTTTCTTTTGTAATATCAGGGCATATAAGAGTCTCATTAGGGACACCAATGATTGAATGCCTAATGCAAGCAGTCCCCGGCCATGACGGCCGGGGACTGCTGTGCTGTATAGAGGTTATTTGAGGAGGTCAGAAGGGAAGATCAAATCATACAAGGTCAGCCTTGAGACCGGGGATACGGGCAGAAGCTTTGGTGAGCAGCTCACGGCCCACTGCGGCTGCGTAGTCCCGTTTTTCTTCCTCGTTCACTTTGGTCAGGCGACCGTTCTTTACAACGGTTTCGCCATTGACCACGACGGTTTCGATCATGCGGGCATCACCGCTGAGGACAATACAGTCCACAGGGTCATTGCAGCCGCCGGCATACTGCAGCTGGTTCCAGTTCATCAGGGTGAAATCCGCCGCCATGCCGGGGGCGAGATGACCGATGTCGTTACGGCCCAGGGCGGCAGCGCCGCCGGCAGTGGCCAGGTACAGGATATCCTCACAGCCGATGGAATCATCGCCCCAGCTAAGACGGTTGAGCAGGTAGCTGACACGGATCTCCTCCATCATGCTGGCGGAGTTGCTGCTGGCAGCGCCGTCCACACCGATGCCGAAGCGCTTGACACCGGCACGCAGCAGGTCGGGGATCCGGCAGGAGCCGGAGCTGAGGTACATATTGGAGATGGGGCAGGTGGAAATACCGGTGTTGGTATCCGCCATCAGCTGCACTTCCTCATCGTTGAGGTGAATGCAGTGGGCGTAGTAGAAGCGGTCGCCCAGCAGGTCGTGACGGCGGAACCACTCGGCGGGCCGGCAGCCGTAGTGCTCCTCCACAAAAGCCACCTCGCCGCGGCTTTCCGCCAGATGACCGTGCACCTTGATATCCAGCTTTTCGGCCAGATCGATGGTAGCACGGACGATTTCTTCCGTTTCATAATAGGCGATGCTGGGGCCGATGCCGACCTGACACATCGAGAAACGGGAAGGATCGTGGTACTTCTTTACCAGGCGCTCGGCATCGCCCATAACGCCTTCGATGCTGTCCACCACCTCGGGAGGGACAATATCGCTGGTGACGGAGTGATAACTGCGCACCGGATGGAAGCGGATGCCCAGTTCCTTGGCCGCTTCAATCTCGGCATCCACCAGGCAGGTAACGCCGACGGGGTGGGGATACCACAGGTCATTGGAGGTGGTGATACCGGTTTTCAGTCCCTCGCCCAGCGCCACATACACACCGGCACGGGCTACATCAGTGTTCAGGTCCTTATAGATCTCGTACATGGTGGTGAGCCAGGGCTCCAGGCGCAGGCCTTGAGTGGCCTTGATATTGCGGATAAGAGTCTGCCAGGTGTGATGATGTGTATTGACAAAGCCGGGCAGGATAACGCGGCCGCTGGCATCTACTACTTCATCGATGGTGACGGTATCGCCAAGGGTGTCCTTGAGGTTTTTGCCGATGGCCTTGATCTCTTTGCCGCTGATGAGCAGATCCGCATGACGGTAGCGGCGGCGCTCCTCATCCATGGTGATGATCCAATCGGCATTTTGGTACAGTACAGTTTTCATAATGTTTTCTCCTTTCGCCGGGATCAGGCAGCCTTTTCTTCCTTTTTCTCAGGCAGGATAAGGCTGAGAACGACGGCGGTGATGGCGGTGCCGGGTACGCCGCTGAGCAGGCTGGAGGCCCAGAAGGGCAGAGCCGCAAGAGCATCGGAGGCAGCGCTGAAGCCAACGCCGACAGCCAGAGAAATGGCCACGATGGTGGTGGTACGGGCCGTGAGCGGGCCGCCATTATGGATGACATTCATACCGGAAACCAGGATGGTGCCGAAAGCGGAAAGCGCAACGCCGCCCAAAACAGCGGAGGGAATGCAGGAGAATACAGCGCAGAGTTTGGGACAGAGACCGCAGAGACCTACTACACCGCCGGCGATGGCAGTGACATAGCGGCTGGTAACACCGGAAAGACCGCACAGACCGATATTGGCGCTGCCGCTGATGACGGGAACCATATTGAACATGGAAGAGATAACGCTGCCAACGCCCTGGGCCAGTACGCCGCCCTTGGTCTCATGGCTGGTGGGCAGGCTGTTCTTTGCCAGCATGGAAGCGGTGGTCTGGTCGCCCATCAGTTCAACCAGGGCAATGAAGCACAGGATGGAGATGGAGATGATCGGGCCAAGCTCAAACTTGATGCCGAAGTGCAGGGGCTGGGGGATACGGATCCATGCCTCCTCGCCAATGGGGGAAAGATCCAGCTTGCCAAAGGCGGCGGCCGCGGCGCTCATGACCAGAATGGCGATGAGGGGAGAAGCCTTGGAAAGGAAGTTCTTGCTGCAGAAGTAGTTGAGCAGGACCATGATAATGATGGTGCCGGCAGCCAGCAGCAGGTTAATGGGATCGCCGTAATCAGCGGAGCCTACACCGCCCGCACAGTAGCCAATGCCAACGCTGCAAAGGCTGAGGCCCAGGGCCATAACGACCGCGCCGGTAATGTAGGGCTTGAACAGGATGGAGAGCTGCTTATGCAGGCCGGTCCACAGAATGGTGGTAATGATGCTGCCGACGAGGCAGGCACCAGTGAACGCCGCCAAACCGTACTGGGCGCCCAGCGCAATGCCGGGGGCAACGAAGACAAAGCTGCACTCCAGCGGGATGGGCAGGCGCGCGCCAATGGGGCCAACGCCGATTGTCTGCAGCAGGGTGGCGATGCCGGTGACGAGCAGACAGCCGGCCACCAAAATGGTGATCTCGCTGGCGGAAAGGCCGATGCCGGCGCCAATAAGCAGCGGAACGGGCAGAACATTAAAAACGAGAACGACGATTTGCTGGATACTCAGCGGGACCGTTTCTTTGATTGGCGGGCAGTCATTCAGACTGTAGCCGACGGGGATCTTTGACATAGGGGACAACTCCTTCCAAAACATCAGATCTTTTTGTAACATCAAGCGCTTGCTTCTTAATGTAACATTGATTATCTGTTACATCTGCATCTTAGCAAGGATTCGTCAAGATTTCAATAGTTTTTTGCGTTTCCGCCAATATTTCAGCGGAATGGACAACATTTTGATGTAACATTTGTTCATTGTTACATTCATATCAAACAAAAGCCGGAGAGCTGCGGCCCTCCGGCTGGAATTTACTTCATAATGAAGAGATTTTTGGGGCAGAGGGAGACGCATAGGCCGCAGCCGCTGCAGGCGGCGGCATCGACGGTGATGCCCTCCGTCCCCTGAGAAATGGCATCGTACAGGCAGGCGCCCACACAGCGTGCTCGGCAGCCATCGGGGCAGGTGCCATCGCAGGGAGCGGCCATTTTGACCCGCAGCAGGCGCTCTGGCAGCTCCTCAAAAGCGGTAAGAGAGGAGAGTGCGTTGCCGCGCAGCTCATCTAGGGAAGAATAGCCCTTTTCCCGCAGCCAATCCTCCAGCTTGCGCAGTGTTTCGGTGATGTGCCCATAGCCCCGCAGCATGATGGCGGAGCCCATCTCCACCGCAGTGGCGCCCATCATTAGGAACTCGATGATGCTGTGCCAGTCCTCCACACCGCACATCGCGGCGATCTCACAATCGGCCAGCTGATGCAGTACCGCCGTTGCCGCCAGCGAGAGCGGACGCAGATGGCTGCCGGTGCAGCCGCCGATGGCCGCCATTTCGCAGCGGGCGTTTTCAATATCCACGCCGTTGATGCCCTCCAGCGATTCAATGGCACTGATGGCACGGGCGCCGTTCTGGGTGATCTGACGGGCAAAGGCAGGATTGAGCGCCGCATGGTGCGGCAGTCGCACCATAACGGGGATTTCCACCGCCGAAGTGACGCTGCGCACCATTTCCCCGACCTCCTCCGGCCGAATACTGATATCCTCCAGCTTGGTGCCGATGGGGGTAAAGCAGCACAGCTCCAGCGCATCTGCACCTAGGCGCTGCATGCGGCTGGCCAGGTACCGCAGCTCGGAAGGGGTCGTTCCCCGAATATTGCAGATGAGGAAGGCGTTGCCCTTTTGCAGGCGCTCTACCTCCTGCTCCACATCCTCCAGCGTCATGGTGCTGTACAGGGTGGTATTGTAAACTTCGCCCTGACGGTAAAAAATACGCGGACTGACGACATGGCTTTTCTCCAGCGTGATGGTCTCGGTGACGACAGCCGCCGCACCGGCGTCAATGGCCTTCTGCATGGCGGCGGCATCACGACACCAGGGACCGGCTGCCGCTATAATAGGATTTTTGAGCGGCAGGCCCATAAAATTGACGGATAACAACGACATTTTGTACCCTCCTTACTCAAACAACTCGTAGATCTCTTTGCGGTTGCCGCAGCTGCGGCGGATCTTGAGCTTGGATTTCAATACGATCTCGTGGGTCTCCACCTGGTACAGCGCGCTGTCCTCGATGAGCTCGATGAGGCGGCGGGCTGCCACCGCACCCAAACGCTCCAGCGGGTGCTCCATGGTGGTCAGCGCCGGGGTAATGACAGCGGCAGCCTCACTGCCGGTAAAACCAGCAACAGCCAGCCCCTCTGGCAGGGGAATATTTTCCTCCCGTGCAGCCTTGATGACACCCATGGCCAGCTCATCACTGACAGCGAAGACGGCCTGCGGCGGCTCCTCGGTCAGTATTTCCTCGCGGCAGATGCGGTAGCCGCCCACTACGCTGTCCTCCGCCTCCAGCACACGGCACTGGCGGTCGGTCAGCCCCAGCGCGGCCGCCGCCTGCCGGTAACCGGCGGTGATGGCGGCCTTTTCGGGGGATTCTCCGCTGCTTTGCAGCAGCCAAATGGAGCGGTGGCCCATAGTATGGAGATGTGAAACCATCTTTTCTGCGGCGTCCCGGTAATGGATACCGCAGATATTGCAGTTTTCCAATCGATCATAGCTGCCCAGCAGCACTACCGGCAGCTCGGCAGGCAGCGCCTCCGGTGGTAGAGAGGGCTCCCCGGCGATCAGCATTCCGATGGGCTTTGCCGCGGCGGCAGCCTGAATACAGGCTGCTATTCCTCCCGAAAGGGGAGAGAACTCCACCAGGTTGACCAGAATCCCCTTGGGCGCCAGTACCGACTGCACCCCCGAAAGCAGGGTTTGTGCCCGCTTGGCCGCGGGAACGATGAGGGTGACGGCCCGCCGCCCGCGGTTGACTGGCTTGGGGTTGTAGTTGTATTTTTCGATGATGGTCTGCACCCGTTCGCGGGTCTCCGGCAGCACCGCCTCCGGGTGGTTGATGACACGAGAGATGGTGGCAACCGAAACACCGGCTTCCTTGGCCAGTTCGCGGATATTCACGGGCAGTCCTCCTCTCTGTATGCTTCTTTTTTTATTGTAACATATTTCGGTATGGCAAGTAAACTGTGGATTAAAGGGGCAGGAGAAAAGGGATTTTGTATTTGTTCATTCTTCCACCGGCAGCACTAGCCGGGAGCAATATCGTTGGGGATCAATCTCCCGCCCGGTGTAGGGTGCCACAATGCCAAGGATGCGCGGGGCCCCGGTGGGGGGCAGCTCCCTGGCCTTTACCTCACGGCTCAGGGCCAGCCACGCTTCATCCTCACCGGCGTAATCGCCGCAGTACAGCACTGAGAGCACCCGGCACTCCGGCAGGGTCACCGCGATTGGTCAATCCACTACGAGCCAGCGCTATAAAGGAATTACAGCTATCGATGGATTTACCATTGGTAATAGCATTGTTACCGCCACAGGGACCTCCTATGGCATTTATGCGAATAGTTATAATAACTGTGATATCCGTGGCAAGGATACCGTGATAAAGGCAACCTCTACGGGCGGTGAACTGGCTGTTTACTCGCAATACCCCACAGCCTATTATCCTTATTATGGGAGTATCAACCTATATGATGATCTGTGCGTTACTGTTTCTCTTCATAGTTAGCAAAAGCTAACTGGTTGGATTTAGAAAAGCCGCCCTCCGGCAGCATCAATGGACAGACCTATTGCAGCGCAGCGGCTCACAAAATGCAATAGAATCAGCAACTCCCCCGACCAAATGATCGGGGGAGAGATTTTATTCTTTCACCAGCGGCAGCGTAAGGGTGGCCTGCGGCATATACAGCACCTTGGGGTGGTCATATTCCGCCAAAACGGTGCGGATGACCTCATTGAGCTGTTCCTTGGGGTAGCACTCCACATTTACTTCAGCCATGCACTTTTGGTCCAGCGCGGTGATGAGGATCAGCCGGCAGTGGGCCTGGCATTCCCGGACCTTGTAGCAATTCAGCCCGCCCATATTCACCTTGCGCTTCAGCTCCGCCACCACGGAGTCCTTATCGGGATAGCGGCCCAGCCATTCCTCAAAGGGATCGTCCATCTCTTTGCTGCATCCCTCGGGACACTCCGCCAGGCAGATGATGACGCCGTCCTTTTTCACGGCACGGCTGGCATTGTAGAAGCCCTTTTTGCTCTGCCGCAGGTCAATATCCTTAGGAAATCCACCGCAGGAGGCAATGACGATATCAGGCCGTTCCGGGATGGGATAGAGATAGAAATCCTTGGCCAATTCAGCGCCGTGCAGGTAGGCTTCCCGCCAGTGGCCGGCCACCGCCTGGTAGATCATCCCGTGGTCATCGCAGATGACATTCAGCAGATAGGCGGGGTGGGTAAAGGCGCATGCCTCCATAAAGTCCAGATGAACGGGGTTGTTTTCCAGCACACCGGCCTGGGCATTGGGGTCAATGACCATCTTGTGGTTGCTGAGGATGGTATCCTTGCGGGCACAGCCGGGGATGATATTCTTGCGTCCACCGCCAAACCCGGCCATGTGGTGCACCAGGATACCGCCGGTAAGGATGAGCTTATCGGCTGCCATGGCGATTTTATTGGCCCACACCTCATGGCCGTAGCTGGTGGTGCCCACCAGCTGGCAGGGGGATTCCTCACAGTCGTGCTGCACCACGGTTACACGGCGGTAAATATCCTCGGTGATGAGGCTGCACATCTGCTCCTCGGTCATGGCGCTGTGCATCCCGTTGGCAAACAGAATGGTGATATCCCCGTCCGGCACGCCGGCTTTGTTCAGCTCCCGCACCAGGATGGGGATATAAATGTGGCTGCGGGTCAGGCGGGTGATGTCATTGGTGAGGATACATACGGTATCCCCGGCATGGATCTCCTCGGCCAGCAGCCCGGCCCCAATGGGATGGGCCAGCGCGTCCTCCACGATCTCCTCCTCCGAGCGAACGCCGGCAGGGTGCTGCTTCGGCAGCAATATGCTTAGGTCGGTCCCCTCGGGAATCTCGATATCCAGCAGCTCGTGGCCGTACTTTACCTTATCTTTCATGGTGTGTCCTCCCTGTCTTAGCGGTGAATATGTTCAGCGGTCAGGCGGCCCATTTCCTCGGTAGTCACCTTGGTCAGCCCACGGCCCTCCAGGTAGATATCCGGGGTGCGGTAGCCCAGGTGCAGCACCTCATTGATGGCCCGGTCGATGGCGGCGGCTTCTTCCTTCAGCCCCAGTCCGATCTCCAGCAGCATCCCCACCGAGGCAATGGCAGCCAGCGGATTGGCAATGCCCAGCCCGGCGATATCCGGGGCGGTGCCGTGGATCGGCTCAAAAAGCCCGAAGCCATTTTCATTGATGGCCGCGGAGGCAAGCATCCCCACCGAGCCGGTGGCCACCCCCGCCTCATCCGAGAGGATATCACCGAAGATGCTGGTGGTCAGCATCACATCAAAGCGGGAGGGATTGCAGGTCAGCTCCATGGCGGCCTTATCCACCAGCAGGTTGGTCAGCTGCACATCAGGGTAATCCTGCGCCACGCGGGCCACCGTTTCCCGCCACAGCCGGGAGCTTTCCAGCGCATTGGATTTATCAATGCTGGTGACGCTCTTGCGGCGGCCCTGCGCCAGTTGGAAGGCATGGCGGGCTACCCGCTCCACCTCAAATTCGCTGTAACATTCCACATCGTAGCCTTCCCGACCACGGGCGCCCTCCCGGGTGCCCTTTTCGCCAAAGTAGATACCGCCGATGAGATCCCGCACCAGCAGCAGGTCCAGTCCGCGGTCCAGCACCTCGTTTTTCAGCGGGGAATTTTCCCGCAGGTCGGGGTAGAGCTTGGCCGGGCGCAGGTTGCAGAACAGATTAAAGCCGCGGCGCAGGGCGGCCAGGCCGCTTTCCGGGCGCTGGGCCCGGGGCAGATGATCCCACTTGGGCCCGCCGGCCGCACCAAACAGAATGGCGTCGCATTCCCGGCAGAGCTCCAGTGTTTCCGGCTGGATGGGCACGCCGTAGGCATCAATGCAGCAGCCGCCTACCAGGCGCTCCACCTTATGGAACTGATGTCCGTAAACCTCGCCGATTTTATCCAGCGAACGAACCGCTTCCCGGATGACATCTACGCCGATGCCGTCGCCGGGGATCACAGCAATTTTATACTCCATGATGATTCCTCCTTGCAATATCAGTCCGCAGTCACGGTGCGGGGATCGGTGATGACACCGGTAAGGGCACTGGCGGCCGCCGTGGCGGGGCTGCTAAGATAGATAAGAGATTTTGTGGTGCCCATCCGTCCGATGAAATTGCGGTTATTGGTACCCAGTACCACCTCGCCATCGCTCATCAGGCCATAGGGCTGGCCGCAGCACAGGCCGCAGCAGGGATGCGCCACCATGGCGCCGGCCTCCACAAAGGCACGGATGTACCCCAGCCGCATGCACTGGCGATAGATGCCGATGGAGGCGGGAATGATGATAAGCTTGAGATAGGGGGCCACATGGTGCCCCTGCAAAATGCGGGCGGCCACTGCCATATCCTCCAGGCTGCCATTGGTACAGCTGCCAATGTAGACCTCATTGAGTGGGGTGCCCTGCACCTCCTCTATGGAGTGAACATTATCAACGCCCTGCGGGCAGGAAAGATAGGGTACCAGTTCCTCTGCCCGGTAGTACAGTTCCCGGACATAGTGGGCATCCGGATCGGGATGGATCCAGGAGATCTTCTCCAGCGGCAGGTCAAAGTAATCGGCGGTTTTCTGGTCAGCGGCAAAAAGTGCGGTTTTGCAGCCCGCCTCCAGCGACATATTGGCAATGGTGTACCGGCCGGACATATCCAGCGCGTCAATGGTGCTGCCCACATATTCCAGCGATTTATAGGTGCCGCCGTCGGAGCGCAGATCCTTCAGCACCTGCAGGACAATATCCTTGGCATACACCCCGGCAGGCAGCTCCCCTTCCACCGTAATGCGGATAGCTTCCGGGACCTTCATCCACATCTCACCGCTGCCCAGGGTGGCGGCCATTTCGGTATAGCCTATCCCGGTGCAGAAGCACCCGCCCCCGCCATAAGTGGGAGTGTGGCTGTCGGTAGCTACCACCACCGTACCGGGCAGGGCATAGCGGTATTCGTGCATCAGGGTGTGAGAGATCCCCTCCCCGGCATGCAGCTTGCGGATACCAAAGCGATCGGAAAGCTCATGCCCCTTGTGGTAGTGGCGGGGGTCGCCGGTGGCCTGGTTGGTGGGGCACAGGTGGTCCAGGAAGATCACAGCCTTTTCCGGGTCGGCCAGGCGGCGGAATTTCATCTCATCCAGCTTCTGCACCACAAAAGGGGTGTAGATATCATGTACCATGCACATATCCGGCCGGGTCATGATCAGATCGCCGGGTGCCAGGTGAGAAAGCCCGGTATTTTTCATCAGGATCTTTTCAGCCATGGTGTAGCCCATCTCAGTGCACCTCCTTTTGGACAGATTCGGCGGCTTCGGCCGCTTCATTCAGGACGCGGTAGCGGGGTACCAGCCCCCCGGCCTTGATGATCTCAAACAGATTATCGGGAATTTGCCGGATGGGAATGACCTGCCCGTTTACCTTCAGGCAGCGGTTTACCTCCACGGTGAGAAGATCCCCTTCCTCGCAGCGGTCATACAGGTCATCCGTCTCAATGAGCAGCATCCCGTTATTGATGCCGTTGCGGTAAAAAATGCGGGCAAAGGATTTGGCCACAATGCACCGTACCCCCAGCGCCGCGATGCAGGCTGGGGCAAATTCCCGCGAGGAACCGCAGCCAAAGTTTTTCCCGGCCACAAAGATATCTCCCGGCCGGGCCGCGGCGGCCAGCTCCGGGCGCAGCGGCTCCAGGCAGTGGCGGCTCATCTCCTCCGCGGAGGGCAGCACACCGTACCGCCCCGGGATAATAGTATCGGTATCCACATCATCGGGCAGCTTCCATATCCGGCCCGTAAAAACAGTATCCATAGTTATGCCCTCCTGTTACGCTTGATAAAGATATCCGCTGAGCGCCGCCTGGGCGGCAGTCCGCGCAGAAACCAGATAGACCCGGGAAGCGGGGGTGCCGCAGCAGCCGGAGTAGTGGAAGCACCCGGTAGAGGCCATGACCTCCCCATCCCCGATGACGCCGATGGAGGTGGTCAGGCAGGAGGCGCAGCCGGGATTGGTGACCTGCGCTCCGCAGTCCAGGAATACATCGATCAGCCCTTCCTCCATGGCCTGCAGGTAGTCCGTGTTGGAAGCAAAGCCGATCAGTAGCCGCAGCTCCCGCCGGATGTGATGTCCCCGCAGAATTTCAGCGGCTTCGCGCAGCTCCTCTATCCGCCCGGAGGAGCAGCCCCCGATAAAGCAGGCATCCACCCGGATGTCGGACAGAGCGGTAAGGGGCTGGGCCTCCATCGGATCTTCCGGCAGGCTGCCGGGGAGTATAGCACAGGGTGGATAGTCCTCCAGCTGCAGTGTGGTATCGGCCGGGGCGTCTTCCGCTGTAAACAGGGCGCTTACCGCACCGGCTCGCTGGGCCATCAGACAGAGCGTCTGCTTTTCCGCGCGGGTAAGCCCCCGTGCGGTGTGGTCATGCAGGAGCAGCAGGCGGCCTTCGGCTCCTTTTTTGCCCGCACAGGCCAGCGCAATGTCATAGGCTGCGGCGCCGGGGGCAAAGTCCCCCTCCAGCCTGATATGCAGCGGCTGCGGCGCGGGCAGCGTCAGCGTTCCACCCTGCAGCCACCGGGCCAGTTCCTCGGGGGAAAAATGCAGCCCCAAAGCACCGATGGCACCCACCTGTGCCACATGCTGGCCGCAGGTCACCAGCAGAGAACCAGTTGCCAGCCGCCCCTGCATCAGCAGCTGGTAGCTGATTCCGGCGGACTGGATAAACTCCAGCGAATTGGCCCGGGAAAAATCAATCAGTGCTTTCTGGCGGAAAGCGCTCTGGAAGCTCCCAGCGGGGATATCATGGTCAAGAATGACCACCACCTGCGCGCGGCGCGCCGGGTCTACCTGCGGCACCATGGCGGGCAGGTCTCCGGAGGGACCATCGTTGATGAGACACCAATCAGGGGATAGTGTGACCGGGGCGCCGGCCGGGGCCTGTAATAGCTGTTGCAAAGCATTCTGTGGCAAGGAACTCACCCTTTCTTAAAATAACTAAATCGTTTTAGCTAATTCGATTATAGTGGGAGTACAATGAATTGTCAACAAAAAATTTCAAGACAGCAAAAACGATTAAGCATTTCGGGAGGAATTGACTTTCCGGGCAAATTTGGGTAAGATGGAGCTATCACAAAGAAAGGGGCCTTCGCTATGGCAACCATCAAGGACATCGCCCGTATCGCCAATGTATCTCCCTCCACGGTTTCCTTTGTCCTCAATGGCAAAGCGCGGGAGATGAAGGTCTCCCCGGTCACGGAACAGCGCATCCTGGAGATCGTGGCGGCCACCGGCTACCGCCCCAGTAATGTGGCCCGGCGGCTGCGCGCCAGCGTCGCGGAGCGCCCGGTATTGGCGCTGTACTGGCCATTGGACCGCAGGGCCTCCTATGTGGGACGGCTGTTGGGGGCCTTCCAGCAGGAGCACCTGCGCCAGGAGTTGGACTACGATTTGGTGGTCAATACCTTCCGGGAGGGGCACCTGTGCGAGGAAAAGGGCCTGCACTTCCATAGCCCATACAGCTGCGCTATTTTAGGCGGTCTTTCCCCGGCGGATATGGACGCCCTGGCCCAGCTGGAGACGGATCTGCCGTTGGTGCTGTATAACCGCCGCCAGGCGGGCTTTGGTGCGGTGTATACCGATTATGCCAAGGCGGTGCGGCAGGTGATGGAATTGGCCCGTGCCAATGGCTGCCGCAGCATCGGCTTTTTGAAGAACCGTTCCAACTTTATGGCGGATAGCAGCCGCATCCGCGATGCCATAACAGCAGCGGGGGAGTATGGTCTGCGGGTACCGCCCCACGCGGTGGTGGAAGCGGAGGATACCTACGAAGGCGGTGCGGTGGGCATCAAAACCATGATGACCGGCCGCTCACTGCCGGAGCTTTTGGTATTTGCATCCGATATTATGGCTATTGGGGCGGCTCACCAGATGCAAAAGGAAGGCATCCGCATCCCGCAGGAGGTGGGGCTTATCTGCTTTGGCTTGGGAGAGCGCCAGCAGGCGCAGTACTGTACCCCGCCGCTTTCGGTCATCGAAATGCCTACCGAGGCGATGACGGCCGGTGCCGTTCAAATGGCCGCAGAGATGATCCGCAAGGGCGCAAATGCCGCCGTGGTGCGTTCCTATGAGCCGGTGGTCATCTTCCGGGAATCTTTCTCCCTGTGAAAAACATGCGGTCGAAAAGACCAATGCCAATAGCATATTCATAAAAGAAAGCCGTAACGGAAAGACGATCCGTTGCGGCTCTGTAATTATTTATTTTAATACTTTCGATTGACAAGAGCACATACGGCTTTTGCGGGCAAAAATACCGCCCGACATTGCGCGTCGCGTTGATAGGCGCCAGCCTGCCTGCCGCTTCGTGCTTCCTCGGACGCCATTTTCTCCTGCGCGAAAACCGGATGATGACAAGGAAGAGGACGCCGGCATACTGGCGTATGTCAAGGACGATGACGCAGTCAGCGCCGATTTTCACTTGGGGTCCCTGCAAAATCGTAAGACATTGCAGGGAAAGGAGGACGCACCGCAGCGGGGAGGGCTGCCCGAAGCAAAGCGCAGGGTCAGCACGACAGGAGCGCAGGCTGCGCTCGATGCAAAAGCGTGGGTGTCCTTGTTAAGCGAAGGGAAGAAAGTCCGCAATAAAGTAAACATCCCCCGGTCGGGGGATGTTTACTTACGAGATGGGAAAAGCTAGGAGCTGAGAAGCCAAACACGAACAAATGTTTCACGTGAAACATTTTTACTGGCTGTTCGCGGGGGCATTTTCCGGCGGGGTAAAGGATTCCCGAAGCTGGACCTGTGGCTCCATTTCCACATGCAAGGGGGCAGCTGGCAGCTCCCGGATGAGGCGGAGCAGCAGGGCAACGGCCTGCCGGTCCACCGTCTGCGGGATGGTGATGCAGCTGAGGGCTGGATTCAGGCAGTGGTTCATTTCCGGTTTGCGCAGCCCAATGCAGAGCACCTCGGTATCCTGTGGAACACGGATGCCGCTGCGAGCCAGGGTATACAGGCCACCTTGGGCCATGCTGTCATTCTCATAGTAGATGACACGGGGGCGCTGGCGGAGAACGCAGTATTCCTCGGTGGCGGCGGCCCCGCCCGCAATGGTGGGCGCGGCCTGGAAGGTCCATTCCGGCTGGATGCGGATGCCCAGCTGCCGGCAGGAATTGAGGAAAGCCTTGGTGCGCTGGCTGGTGCCATCATAATGGTCGCCGCCCCGGATGACTGCGCATTCCCGGTAACCCTTTTGGTGGATGAGGGCAGCGGCCTGGGAGCCGGTTTGGGCGTGGTTTACCCCGGCGGTGGAATACTTCCGGCTTTCGGCATTGATGAGAACAAGAGGGGTGGAAATATCCGCATTTTCCAGCTGAATGAGATCCTGCTCGCCGGCCCCGCCGATGATGACACCATCGTAGCGGCCCTGCAGGATGGGGGAGAGCATCTCTCCCAGGCGGCCGCTGAAATAGGTTTGGATGAGCAGCTCGTAGGGGTCGGCGGGTTCCTGCTCCTGCTGGAGGATACTGTAGAAATTATACAGTCTATCGCCCAGTAGAGTGGTGCGGTGATCCAGCGGCCAGTACAGCGCGATGGTGAGACGGCGCCGGCCGGCCCGCAGCAGCTGCGCCCCGCGGTCCGGGCGGTACTGAAGCTGCTGGATAGCTTCGGCAACGCGCTGCTGGGTGGCGGGGGAGATGTGCATTTCATCCCCGCGGCCGTTGGCAACGATGGAAGCGGTGGTGAGGGAACATTGCGCCAGCGCGGCGACATCTTTGAGGGTGGACATGGGCAGGCTCCTTTCGGGGGGTCTTTCTTTTAAGTATAGGGCAGAAAACTAAAATATCAAGTAAAAGGTAATAATTTTAGTAAAATTACATTGGACTAAAGTAAAGAACTGTGGGAGCGGCATTTGTGAAAGCCGCTGAAATTAGTGGGAATGGCTTGCAAAATAGGTCAAAAGATGATTCAATAAAATTACATTAACGATTTAGCAAGCCTGTGTGATGCCGGACGGCGCGTGGTCCTTTTGCGGAGACGCGGCAGGGCGCGGCGCAGCGAAGCGCAGGCACCGCCGCGGAGCGGGGGAGCATTGTCCATCCCGCAGGGATGGCGATGCGATAATAGCGCAGCGGCGGTGCCGCAGGCGGCGCGCCCGGGGAAGGGCAGGCGCGCGCCCGGCAGGCAGGGCAGTAAAGAAGGAAGGTATGAATATGGCAGAGAATATTGTATTTCAGATCCTGCGCTCCCACCTGATGGAGGGTGAGCTGACGCCAGGGACCCCCATCGCCATCCGAGTGGACCAGACCCTGGGACATGACCTGACCGGTATTATGGCGGGGCAGACCTTTTTGGCCGTGGGGGCCGACCGGGTACAGACCGAGGCCAGCGTATTTTACTGCGACCACAACACCCTGTGCGTCAGCGGAGAAAACGCGGATGATCATCTGTTCCTCAAGACCGCGGCGGCCCGCTTTGGGGTATATTTCTCCAAACCCGGCAATGGTATTTGTCACTTTTTGCACTGCCAGCGCTTTGCCAGGCCCGGCAAGGTGATGCTGGGCGCCGACAGCCACACGCCTACCTCCGGCGCGCTGGGGATGCTGGCCATTGGCAGCGGCGGCTTGACGGTGGCAGAGGCGGCACTGGGGCAGGGCTTTAGGATGAATGTCCCCAAGGTGATGGGGGTAAAGTTGGCCGGCCGGCTGCATCCTGGCGTGACCGCCAAGGATATCGCGCTGGAGCTGCTGCGGCAGGTAAGCGTCAAGGGTGGCATTGGATACATTGTGGAATACTGCGGCGATGGAGTGAAGGAGCTTTCCATCAGCGAGCGTCAGACCATTGCCAATATGAGCATCGAGATCGGTGCGACGACCGGCATTTTCCCCAGTGATGAGCGGACGAGGGAGTTCCTAAAGGCCCAGCGGCGAGAGAGCGACTATGTGCCGCTGCAGCCGGAGGAGGGTGCAACCTACGACAAGGTGGTGGAAATCGATTTGGACCGGCTGGAGCCGCTGGTGGCGGAGCCCTCCATGCCGGATAAGGTGTGTACGGCCCGCAAGGCAGAAGGTGTGAAGCCGGGTTCGGTATTTATCGGCAGCTGTACCAATGCTTCCTATTCCGATATTGCCCGGGCGGCGTGCATCCTGAAGGGGCATAAGGTGCATAAGGATATTGACTGCACAGTGGCGCCCGGCTCCCGGCAGGTGCTGGCGCAGCTTATTAAGGACGGGGTGTTGGCGGATTTGGTGGAATCCGGCTGCCGCATCCTGGAGTGTGCCTGCGGACCCTGCATCGGGGTGGGGCAGGTGCCGCCCCATAATGGCATTTCGGTACGGACCTCCAACCGGAACTTCCCCGGCCGGTGCGGCAGCAACGATGCCTATGTTTACCTGGCCAGCCCGGAGACCGCGGCGGCCACAGCAGTGACTGGGCATATCACCGACCCGCGCGACCTGATGGATGTCAGCGTATTGGCAAAGATCCAGGAGCCGGAGGCGTATATTATCGATGATTCTTCGCTGATCGCGCCCGAAGAAACCGCCGACCGCCACGCAGTAGAGGTCATCAAGGGACCGAATATCTCCGAGCTGCCGATGCGTGGCCCGGTGCGGGAAACCATTGATGCCGGGATTGTGCTGAAGCTGGGGGATAACATCACCACCGATGATATTATCCCGGCTGGGGCCTCCATCCTAAAGTACATCTCCAACATTCCGGAATTTGCGAAGTATACCTTCTGCTATACCGATCCGGACTTTGTGGACCGGGCCCGCCGCATGGGGCACAGCATCATCGTGGGCGGGGAGAATTACGGACAGGGTTCCAGCCGGGAGCACGCGGCCATGCTGCCAATGTGCCTGGGCGTGGAGGCGGTCATCGCCAAATCCTATGCACGGATCCATAAGGAGAACCTGTTCAATTACGGCATTCTGCCGCTGATTTTTGAAGACCCGGCGGACTATGAAAAGCTGCAGCAGGGTGACCGGCTGGTGCTGGAAAATGTGCCGGAGGGTATCCGGGCGGGACGGCTGACGGTAACCGTACCGGAGCGTGGCCTGACGCTGACGGCGGTGCTGGAGGCCTCTGACTACGATAAGAACCTGCTGCTGGAGGGCGGCGCGCTGAACCACCTGGCCAAATTGCAGAAACGCTAAGCGAAAAAAGAAGCTCCCGGCTGGAAGGCTGGGAGCCTTTGTACTGCTTCATTTTGGCGCAGTATTGGGATGCTTTGATAAAGCAAGCCCCCGGCTTATGAACCGGGGGCTTTTCATTTTAACAGACTCGGTAATCGCTGGCGGCAAGGGGGATATCCCCGCCGTGTCGGCGAAAATATTCCAGCAGCAGCTCGGACATTTCGTGGGGGATCTCCCGCACGACCGGACAGCCGACATAGCAACCGTAGCCGCCGGTGCCGCTGGCACGGTAGCTGTTCAGGCAGATGGTGAATTCATCGGTATCGGCGACCGGGTGGCCATCGACCAGGAGAGAAACGACCCGCTGACCGACTGGCCGAGAGATATCATAGGCATAGGATACCCCGGCATAGTAATCGTAATTGTAGTGCTCCACCTTGGGCTCCAGGAAGCAATCCGAGACCCGCAGGGTATTATCCTCTCCACGGGTGAAGTAGGCGGCGCTGCGCTCCATAGCCTGGCGCAGCACAGCCCCGGTGATGCGCAGCACGGTGAGGGTATTGGTATAGGGGTAGGCGATGAGGAGATCCCGACGGCGCACGACCTGCGGCAAGCCGGCCACATCATTGGCCAGGCTGGCGGCGGAAAGCTGTGCCCCGCTGACCTCCAGCTGAACGGCATTGAACAGGTCGGCCAGGCCGCTGCCCTCCGCGGCCATTTTTAGGGGAGCATCCGGCAGCAGCGGGTGGGGCAGGTGACCGACCACCTGATCCAACCAATCCTGCGCGCCATGTTCCATCTGAGCAAACTGCCGCAGCCACTGGGGATGGCAGGCTCCGCCGGCGGGGATGGTGTGGCTGGAAAGCCGCTTTTCCGTACCGGAGACGACGGCCTCGATCCGCAAAAATTCCTGGCCGCGGTCGGAGGGCTGCACCACAAAGGTGCCGGAGACCATCTGCCCGGGGACCGACATGTGCTGGTGCCCGGTAAGCAGGATATCAAAATCGAGCTCCTGGCAGATGCGGTAGGCGACATTTTCGTGGGTGGAGGAAAGCACCCGGCCGGTGGTAAGATCCCGCTCGAACCCACCGTGATAGACGCAGAGGTTGAGGTCGGTTTTGCCGCGGAGCTCTTCCAGTGCCGCGGCGGCTGCTGGAATGGGATCGGAGATGGTGATGCCGGAAAGATGCTCCGGCCGTTCCCAAATGTTCACATAGTCGGTGACGATGCCGACGATACCGATGCGCAGACCGTTTTCCAGCGTATGGATGCAAGCCGGGAAGCGCACCCCGGCGCCGTCCCAGCGGATATTCTGACAGACGCAGCGGGCCCGCAGGGCGTTTAGGTAGCTTTCCAGGTAGGGCATGCCGTAGTTAAAATCGTGGTTGCCCAGTGTGACATAATCGTAGCCGCAGCAGTTCATCATCTCGGCAAAGGGAGCGGCATTTTGCAGGGTATCGTGGCAGAAGGCCCCCAAAGGGGAGCCCTGCAGCAGGTCGCCGCCATCAATGATGAGAGTGTTGCCATCGCGGGTGAAGCGGCTGGCGCACTTGAACAGGCCGATGTCACGCTCCTCCCGGCTGCGGTAATCGGTGGGGTAGATATAGGCGTGAAGATCGGAAGTGAAAAAGATGGTGAGTTTTTTACTTTCCATAGTTACCCCCGTGCCAGCCGGACGCGGATCTTGGCGGAAATGGCCTCGATGATGAGCACCAGGATGATAAGCCCCAGCAGGATGGCACCGACCTCATTCCAGCGGTAGCTGCTCATGGCAAAGATAAGCGGTGCGCCGATACCGCCGGCCCCGACAAGGCCCAGTACGGTGGCATCGCGCAGGTTCATATCAAAGCGGTAGATGATGGTGGAGGTGAAATCGGCGGTGAGCTGCGGCAGGATGCCGTAGCGGATCTTCTGGAAGGTGGTGCAGCCGGCGGCATCCAGAGATTCCAGGATGCGCTTATCCAGGTCCTCGATGCTCTCGATGAACATTTTGGAGACCATGCCGATGGAGCACAGCGACATGGTGAGCAGGCCAGCAAAGGGCCCGGGACCGGTGACGCGGATAAACATAAGCCCATAAACAAAGGCGGGAACGGTGCGGATGGCGGCAATGATCGTGCGGCCGATGAGCGCAATGGGCCGGGGGACCAGGTTGCTGGCGGAGAGAAAGGAAAGCGGCAGCGAGATGACAGCGCCGACGATGGTGCCGAGAAACGCGATGCAGAAGGTTTCCAGCAGCAGGTAGGGAACGCCATTGGTGCCCAGGGTGAACAGCAGCTTGGGGGAGGGGTGGAAGATGCCGGAGAGGATGTTCTTGGCGACCTCCAGCCCGTTGCCGGTGGGATTGCTGACCCGGACAGCTGAAGCGGACCACGCCAGCAGACAGGCCACAATAAAGGCGGCCAGCAGCTGCCAGATCCAGGTCTTGGGCGCGGAGGCATAGGCTTTTTGAATTTTATTCACAGCGGTACCTCCTTTTAAGTCAGGCGCTTGCGCAGGGCATGGCTGATCCCCTCGATGATAAGCACGGTGATAAAGAGGACAATGAGGATCATGCCAAGGCTGTCATATTCGCGCCAGCCGATTTTTTCATTCATGATAAGCCCCAGACCGCCGGCGCCCACATAGCCCAGAATGGAGGCATAGCGGACATTGCCCTCCAGGCAGAAGAGCGAAACGGAGAGATAGGTGGGCAGTACCTGCGGGAATACCGAGGTGACAAAGGCCCGGATACGGGTAGCGCCCAGAGCTTCCATGGCCTCGAAGGGGCCCATATCCACTGTTTCGATGACCTCGAAGAGCTGTTTGCCCACATAGGCAAAGGTAAACACGGCAATGGCACAGGTACCGGCCATGGTGCCGAGACCGAAGATATAGGTAGCGATAAGGGCGCAGACCAGTGTGGGCAGGGTGCGTACCAGGCTGAGGAACAGCCGGACGATGGAAACCACAATGCGGTTGGTGACGATATTGCTGGCGGCGGCGATGGCAAAGGGAACGGCCAACACCGCGCCGATGAAGGAGCCGAGGAAGGACATCTTGATGGTATCCCACAGGGGAGTCCAGATCTTGGAGAGATAGGCGGTATTGGGCGGGAACATGGCCACCAGAATATCAAAGAACTTGCTGCCCTTTTTTACGAGGACGGTGAAATTGAAGCCGGTGATATGGACAGAAACCGCCCCCAGCAGCAGGATGATGAGGAGCACGAGCCATGCACGGCTGCGCTTTTCCTCCACCACAGCGCCGCTGGGCAGGGTGTAGCGGCGGGGCTTAAAGATACGGTCGTAAAGGCTCATGCGGTCGCCTCCGTTTCGGCGTCATCCCCGTAGATGGCATTCAGAACGGCCTGATCTACCTGCTTGGAGGGACCATCATAGACGATGCGCCCGGCCCGAATGCCAATGATGCGGTCGGCGTACTCAATAGCGAGCTCCACATGGTGGATATTGAGCAGAATGGAGATGCCCATTTCCTTATTGATGCGGACAAAATCCTGCATGACCTGACGGGCGGTGACGGGATCCAGCGCGGCGACCGGTTCATCGGCCAGGATGATCTGCGGGTCTTGGGTGAGGGTGCGGGCCAATGCCACACGCTGCTGCTGGCCGCCGGAGAGCTGGTCGGCGCGAATATAGGCCTTATCCAGAATGCCGACCTTATCGAGAGACTCCAGGGCCTTCATTTTATCCTCCCGGCGGAAAATACCCAGCAGTACCCGCCAGAATGGCATATCCGGTACGCAGGCGGAGAGAACATTTTTGATGACGGTGGTGCGGGTGACCAGATTGAAAGACTGGAACACCATGCCGATGCCCCGGCGGAAACGGCGCAGGCTTTTGCCGGAAAGGGTGCTGACATTGATGCCATTTACCGTAAGGGTGCCGGAGGTGATGCGGTGCATCCGGTTGACGGAGCGCAGCAGGGTGGATTTACCGGCACCGGAACGGCCGATGATGGCGACAAATTCACCATCCCGGATGGTCAGGTTTACATCGTCCAGCCCCACGGTGCCATTGGGGTATACCTTGGATACATGGTCAAATTGAATCATACGGTCTCCTCTTCTGCGGTTAGAATACGGGTCTCATTCATAAACCGGGATACACACGCTGGGGGATGTATTCCGGTTTGGGAACGAGAATGGGGAGGACCGCACAGAGGAAAGCAGTAATCTGTGCATGTCCTCCCCGCATATGGGATGGAAATGAGAAACCGAAAGGTTAGTTGGCGGCGCTCAGCTCCTGGATGAGCTTCTGAGCGGCGCGCTCGCTGTCATAATCGGAAGGCTGGGCCTTCTGATAGCCATTGTGGCTGTAGATAGCGATAACTTCCTTGCCGGCATCGGTATTGCCGATATTGATGAAAGCGTTCTGCAGAGCGGCGATGAACTCATCGGTCATGATCTCGGAGTTCTTGCTGACGGAGATGGTGTCATTGTAGATGGGGGCGGTAACACCGATGACGCCGGTCTCCTCCCAGATGGAAGCCTCACGGCTGAACTCGGTGTTCCAACGCTCGGCATAGTCGCGGCGGGCATCGGCATAGGTCACCAGGACATCGACCTGACCGGAAGCCAGACGGGCAAAGGCGCTGGCATAGGAATCGGACTGAACGGCACTGGCAAGATCAGAGATGCCCTTGCCGTAGTGATCCTGCAGCCACAGGGCGGGATAGATGTAACCGGCGGGGGAAGAGGTGCCCATGACGCTCCAGTTGGCGCTGTTCAGGTCTTCCCAAGTCAGCTCTTCGCCGTTATTAACCTTGGCGAGCAGCTCCTGACCCTTATCGGAGGGGCCGGCGATCATGAGAGCACGATAGGAAACAGCCTGCTTTTCGGAAGCTTCGGTGGGCTGGCCATCGTTCCAATCCTTGGCGTTATCGGAATCCTTGCTGAGGCCGTTACGGGTGGCAGTGAGGATGACCTCGGCGCCGTCATCGTACAGAACATAGGTGCCGCCGGGGATGAGGCCAACATCGATGGTGCCGGCTTCCAAACCTTCGCCGACTGCCTCGTAGGTGGTGCCGACGGTGATCTCAACTTCGCCGACCTCGTAGCCTTCTTTGGCCAGCTCTTCCTTGAGCATTGCCTTCAGGGGCTCGGTGACGGTGATGATCTCGGCGGGCTCACGGGAAGGAACAAAAGCGACCTTGAGGGTTTCGATCTTCTTGGTATCCGTGTCATTGCCGGGGGTGGTGTTGTTGCCGCAGCCGACCATCATGCTGAGGATCATGACGACTACCAGCAAAAACGCAAACAGCTTTTTCATTTGTTTTTCCTCCATAATGATTCTTCATTATCCTTTTTGCCCGCGGTGTGCGGGCAACTGGCGGTGCAGCAAACTGGGCAGCCTGCTACACTATCTAAAGTATAACATGCTGCCCCGCGAAATTTTTTTCTGTTTTCGTAAAAAAAGTATTATCTTACGGCCGGCGGTCACGGTCAAAGTAGATGGCGATGAGATCCTCAAAGGCCAGAATAACATGGCCAAAGAAGGGATTGGGAAGGCTGCCGACCAGCGTCTGTTTGGAGCCGTCAATGACAAAAACAATATCAGCAAGCCGGGCCAGGGCGGAATCCCCGCGCTTGGTAAAGGCCATGATCTTGTGACCGTGCTGCTGGGCGTGACGCACATCATTAAGCACCGGCTCGGTCTCGCCGCTTTGGCTGACGGCAAACATCACCGAGGGTTCGCTGCCGCCGGGCAGGTGATGAGCATCCTGGAAGAGCATATAATCGTAGAAATGGACATTATTGAACACCATAAAGCCGCAGATGGAAAGCCGCTGCGCGATGTAGGAGCCGACGATATTGGAGAAACCGGCACCGGTGGTGAACATCTTTTCCTGGCGGGAGGCTTTGAGCAACCCACAGAAATCATCGATGAGGGCATCAGAGTAATTATCAATGAGGTTTTTGAGATTTTCGGCATTGCGGCGTTCATCCCGGCCATTCAGCTGACGGCTGAGATAATAATACAGCTCGCTGTACCCCTCAAAGCCCAGCCGCTTGCACATTTTTACGATGGTGGCGGTGGAGACAAAATTTTCGGTGGCGACCTGCTGAATGCCGACCCGTTTTTCCCCGCGTTCCAGGTGCGCGGCTATACTGGTGATGATCTTCTGCTCGTCTTCCGAAAGCAGATTGGTAAGTAAGAAATAATTATCGCCCATGCGCTGGCATCCTTTCCACGGTTGATTTTATACATTATAACACCTTGTTCGGCAGAGTTCTACCGGTATATTGTAAAATCGAACGGTGCAAAGGGGGGGGAATCCCATGAACTTTATGTGAATTTTACGGATGAGGGCTTGACTTAAAGTTAGCTTTAGGTTGTAAAATACAATTATATTAGACTCTCCCGAAAGGAGCAAGGCAATGAAAACCCCCAAGATAGAATAGCGGCGTTGATGTTGGTGCTGATGCTGCTGGTACTGGTTTGGGAACGGCAACCGTACCGCTTCCTGGTCCGGGGTCAATTATTTTGCGAGCTATGTGCAGGCGAATACCGGCAGCGGGCTGGTGGGCGACGCGGCGGCCCCCTACTACACAGGGGAACCGGGGGATGTTATCGCCATGGGCAACGACCACTTCCGCCACATCGTGATGATAAGCGAAGTGCTGACGGATGAAAGCGGTAATACTGCGGATTATCTCATTTGCTCTAATACCGGTGATCTGTGCGATTTCCCGGCCGGGGCGTACTTTTACACCGATCAGCAGCTTATCAAAATCCATGGCTGGAACTGAATATCGCCAGGGCTTCCGTTTTACCAAACGGGAGCCTTTTGCGTGCCGGGCGATTCTTTACATTCCGGGCAGTCAATGCTATAATTATCTTTTAACGATAGACTGGAAAGGAGGCGGCGCTGTATGGGACTTCCCGCCCGTTTGGTACGCTCGCAGCTCAATTTTTTTAAGCCTTTTGTGGCGAATTGCTCGCTGGAGGTGACCCGCAAGGGACAGGATAAATTGGGCGAGCTAATGGAAGCGATCCACAAAAAAGATGTCATTGTGAGGGATTATTCGTTTGAGCGCTTTGAAGGCGCCTGGCTGATCCCGCGGGATGAGCGCCGCAGCGGGGTGATCCTGTACCTGCATGGCGGCGGCTATACCTGCGGCGACCTGGACTACGCTAAGGGCTTCGGCGCGACGCTGGCTGATGAATGCGGGATCAGAGTATTCTGCGCCGCCTACCGCCTGGCCCCGGAAAGCCCCTACCCAGCCGCTGTGGAGGATGCCCTGGAGGCCTACCGCTACCTGCTGGAGAAAGGCTATGCGCCGGAGCAGATTGTGCTGTGCGGGGAAAGCGCCGGAGGCGGGCTCATTTGCGCGCTGTGCCTGCGGCTGAAGGAGATGAACATGGCGATGCCCGCGGGGCTCATTGCCATTTCGCCCTGGACGGATCTGACCTGCTCCGGGAAAACCTATGAGGAAAACCGCGAAGCGGACCCATCCTTGACCGAAGAGCTGCTGCGCTTTTATGCCGATTGTTACACCGGTGGGCTGACCTCCAAGGAGGAGCCACTGGTTTCGCCGCTCTTCGGTGATCTGACCGGTTTTCCGCCAGTGCTGCTTTTTGTGGGCGGGGATGAGATATTGCTGGATGATACCCGCCGACTGCACCAAAAGCTGTTGGATGCCGGCTGCGAGAGTAAAATGATCATAGCGCCGGAACGCTGGCATGCCTATGTGCTGTATTACCTCAATGAGAATATGTCCGACTTTGAGGAGATGGGCAAGTTCCTAAACCGGGTGATGGGCGGGGAACGCAAGCTGCGCTGGATGCAGCTGGATAACGCCGCGAAAATCTATCCTGCCGCCCGCCGCCGCAACTGGAACAACCTGTTTCGGCTCTCGGCTACCCTTACTGAAACAGTGGATGTGCCGACCCTGCAAACCGCGCTGGATGTGACTGTACGGCGCTTCCCCTCCATTGCCGTTCGGCTGCGCCGGGGAATGTTCTGGTACTATCTGGAGCAGATCCCGGCGGCGCCGGCCATCCAGCCGGAAAAGAGCTATCCATTGGTGCATATGCCCTTTGATGATATCCGCAAGTGCGCATTCCGGGTGCTGGTGTACCGGGACCGCATTGCGGTGGAATTTTTCCATGCGCTGACCGATGGCACCGGGGGGACCATCTTCCTAAAGACTTTGCTGGCGGAGTACCTGTGCCGCCGGTATGGGGTAGAAATCCCGGCGACTGATGGCGTGCTGCGCCGCCTGGACCCGCCCCGTGAGGAGGAGCTGGAGGATAGCTTCCAGAAGTATGCGGGCCGGGTGGAGGCCAGCCGCAAAGAGGCGACAGCTTATCACCTAAGCGGGACACCGGAACCGGATGGCTACCTGGACCTGACCACGCTGATGGTGCCAGCCGCCGAGCTGAAAGCAAAGGCCAAGGAATACGGTGTGACGGTAACGGAGCTGCTGTGCGCCGCCATGATGAAGGCGATTCTGAACCTGCAGGCCCAAAAAGTACCGAGCCGCCGGCGCCGCCGCCCGGTAAAGGTGCTGGTGCCGGTAAACCTGCGCGGGCTATTCCCCAGCCAGTCGCTGCGGAATTTTGCCCAGTATGTTACACCGGAGGCGGATTCCCGCCTGGGGGATTACACCCTGGAGGAGCTGTGCCGCATTGTACATCATCGCATGGGGCTGGAGGTCACCCGTAAGAATATGAGTGCCCGCATTGCCACCAATGTAAACAGTGAGCGCATTCCCATCCTCAAGGTGATGCCCCTGTTTATCAAAAATTTTGCGATGAAGATGGTATTTGATACCGTAGGCGAGTGCAAGAGCTGCCTGTGCATGTCCAATCTGGGTGTGGTACAGGTGCCGGATGCCATGCGGCCGTATATCCGCCGGATGGATTTTATCATTGGTGTGCAGGCCAAGGCACCGCACAACTGTGGGATCATCACCTGGGGCGATACCGTTTATATCAATATGATCCGCAATATCCGGGAGCCGGAGCTGGAGCGGCATTTCTATGAGGTGCTGCACTGGATGGGCCTGCCGGTAAAGGCGGAAAGCAACGGGCGCTGAAGGCGCCAAGGGGGGAACAGCTATGTATTGTGTTAAATGCGGTGTGGAGCTGGGCGACAGTGAGAAAAAATGCCCACTGTGCGGCACCACGGTCTTTCACCCGGAGATGGAGCCGCCCAAAGGGGACGGGCCTTACCCGCCGGAGGAACACATCCACAAGGAAGTGAGCCGCAGCGGCGCACTCTTTATAGTGACGGTGCTGACGGTACTGCCTATTGTTATCTGCCTGCTGTGCGATTGGCGTATCAATGGCGGAATCGTATGGTCGGGTTATGTGACGGGTGCGCTGCTGATGTGCTACATCGTTATCGTACTGCCGCTGTGGTTCCGCAGGGGGAATCCCGTTATTTTTGTCCCGGTCGATTTTGTGGCGCTGGGGGTTTACCTGCTGTATATCGATCTGGCTACCGGTGGGCGTTGGTTCCTTTCCTTTGCTTTTCCGGTGGTGGGGGCGGCAGGTATTATTGTCACGGCAATGGTCATCCTGCTGCGCTACCTGCACGGTGGACACCTGTTTGTATTCGGCGGGGCGTTTATTCTTTCCGGCGGGCTGATGGTGCTGGTGGAATTTCTTATCAACCTGACCTTTAAGCTCCATGACGCTCTGCTGTGGTCCATTTACCCGCTGGCGGCCGGCATCATTTTAGGGCTGACGCTCATCATTATCGGCTGCTGCCGCCCACTGCGGGAATCACTGCAGAAAAAGTTTTTCCTGTAAGCCATAAAGCAGCACAGTGCCTAAAAAGGGCAGGAGGGATCCTATGAATCTTCAGCACATGAAATATGCCGTGGCTGTGGCGGAGACCGGCTCCATCAATAAAGCGGCGGACCGCTTGTTTGTGGGCCAGTCCAATCTCAGCCGGGCCATCAAGGAGCTGGAAAACAGCCTGGGTGTTGCTATCTTTGAGCGCAGCGCCCACGGGATGGAGCTGACCCCGGAGGGCGGGGTGTTCCTGCGGTATGCCAAGGCGATCCTGCAGCAGGTGGATGAGGTGGAGCATATGTTTACCGAAGGCTCCGCCAAGAAAAAGCACTTTTCCATCTCGGTGCCGCGCTCCAGCTATATCTCGGAGGCCTTTGCCCGTTTTTCCTGCGAGCTTTCCGCCGATGAGGAGTTTGAAGTCTTCTACAAGGAAACCAACGCTATGCGTACCCTGAAGAATGTTCTTCAGGACGACTATAAGCTGGGCATCCTGCGGTATGCCGAAAACTACGACCGCTACTATAAGGAATTGGTGGAAGAAAAGGGTCTGCGGTGTGAGCTGGTGGCGGAATTCCGCTATGCCCTGCTGATGAGCAAGGACTGCCCGCTGGCGCAGCAGGAGAGCATTACCTATGAGGACTTGAAAAACTATATCCGCGTGGCCTATGCCGATCCGTATGTCCCCTCGCTGCCGGCTTCCGAAGTGCGGCGGGAAGAGCTGCCGGATGATATCAACCGGCGCATCTATGTCTTTGAGCGGGCCAGCCGCTTTGAACTGCTTTCCCGCAACCCGCAAGCTTTTATGTGGGTTTCACCGGTTTCGCAGGAACTGCTGGAGAGGTATTCGCTGGTACACCGCCCCTGTGTGGATAGCCGCCGCCGGTATAAGGATGTGCTCATCTACCGGCAGGACTACACACTATCTCCATTGGATAAGCAGTTCATCGCGCAGCTTATTGCTACCAAGCGGGAGCTGCCGGATAATTGGGATCAGTAAGGGCACCCCTGCCCTTATTGCCGGAAGGTATTTGATGTATAAAGTGATTGAACGGAAGGCGTCTGCTGTGACAGGCGCTTTTTGTATACAATTTTCGCCTGCGGTATATCGATAAAAGCAATACCGATATTACAGAAAAGCAATTCCCATGGCGAATGGGATGTGATAGAATAGCCTTGGAAAGGTACCGCTTATTATCGATATCACATCAACGGATTGACAAGAAGGGAAAGAATACTATGAATACCAAAGAGATCAAAAGAGCCACGATAGGTCGCCTGCCGCAATATCTGCGGTATATCAGCTCCCTGCCGCAGGAGATTACGACCGTTTCCGCTACCGGCATTGCCAAGGCGCTGGACCTGGGCGAGGTGCAGGTGCGAAAGGACCTGGGCGCCGTATGCGGCGCGGGGCGCCCCCGTGTGGGCTACGACCGTGCTGAGCTGACCGCTTGCCTGGAGGACTGCCTGGGCGGCCGCCCGGTGGCAGCGGTAATAGTGGGTGCAGGCAAGCTGGGCCGCGCACTGCTGGATTACGCCGGTTTTTCGGAATATGGTACCAACATCCTGGCGGCATTTGATTTGAATGTCCCAGCAGAGGGCGACCGCAGTGAGCTGAAGCCGGTGCTGCCCATGTCGGCGCTGGCGGATTTCTGCGCCGCGAATCATGTCAGCATCGGCATTGTTACGGTGCCGAAGGAAGCCGCGCAGGCGGTGACCGATGTTTTGTACCGCAGCGGTGTGCGGGCATTCTGGTGCTTTGCACCCTGCCGGCTGCAGCTCCCGCCCGATGCCGTCATCCAGTACGAGAATCTGGCGCTTTCTTTGGCGCACCTGAAGGCACGCCTGTAACCGGAAGGAGGTCGAGCGATGAATCTGGATCGTATCATTTCGGTGCAGAACAGCATCACCGTTTTTCGGGATGGCGACCGCTGCCTAAAGGTTTTTAATGAGGACTGCGCCAAGGCGGATGTCATCAATGAGGCGCTGAACCAGGCCCGAATGGAGGAAACGACCGTCACTGTCCCCAAAATTCTGGAGGTGACCGAGGTAAATGGCAAGTGGGCCATTGTTTCGGAGTACATCAAGGGTGAAAATCTGGAACAGTTGATGGAGCGCTATCCCGAAAAGGCGGGGGAGTATATGGAACTTTTCGCCTCTCTGCACTGCCACATCCACCAGCAGTCCTGCCCCATGTTCAAAAAGCTCAAGGATGAGCTGCAGCGCAATATCAACAGCTCGGAGCTCTCCGCCACCGACCGGTATGACCTTTATTCCCGGCTGGAGCGGATCCCAAAATATAACGAGGTCTGCCACGGCAACTTTGTGCCGTCCAAGGTCATCATCAGCGCCGCGACGGGAGAACCATATATCATCGATTGGTTCCATGCCACGCAGGGCAATGCCGCCGCAGATGCCGCGTTGACCTATTTGCTGCTGCGGATGCGCGGCCGCAGGGAGGAAGCCGAGCAGTACCTTGCCTTGTTCTGTGAAAAAAGCGGAATCGAACCGCATTATATCCGCCGCTGGATGCCGCTGGTGGCGGCTTCCCAAACGGTAGTAGCCAATGCCCGCAGCCGTGCCGTGCTGCAGCGGTGGATCGATGACCCCGCAGGGGCGCAAGAGATGGAAACAGAGGTGAATGAAGCATGAAAGTTACAGTTTGTATCGGGTCTTCCTGTCATGTGCGCGGCTCCCGCCAGGTGGTGGAGCAGCTGCAGGATCTCATCCGGGATCATAACCTCAGCGATGAGGTGGAGCTGTGCGGGTCCTTTTGCATGGGCCAGTGCCAGCTGGGTGTCTGCGTAAAGGTGGATGATGAGTTCTGCTCCGTCACGCCGGAGGGCACCCGCGCGTTCTTTGAGGAAAAGGTGCTGAAGCCCCTGAATAAGCAATAAACCGCCGCGGCGGGGAGGAAGCTTCTATGGAATGTCTGACCCTGAAAAAAGCCAATTGCAAAAACTGCTATAAATGCATCCGCCACTGCCCGGTCAAGGCTATTCGCTTTTCCGGCAACCAGGCGTATATTATCCAGGATGAATGCATCATGTGCGGTCAGTGCTTTGTGGTCTGTCCGCAGGATGCCAAGCAGATCGTCAGCGAGGTAGGCAAGGTGCGGGTAATGCTGCAAAGCGGCGCGCCGGTGGTAGCCAGCCTGGCCCCCTCCTTCATTGCCAATTACGCCGGCAGCGGCATAGAGGAGATGCGGGAGGCCTTGAAAAAGCTGGGCTTCTATGATGCAGAGGAAACGGCCCTGGGCGCTACTATGGTCAAGCGGGAATATGACCGTATGGTGGCAGAGGAAAACCGGGATATTATCATTTCCTCCTGCTGCCCATCAGTCAATTTGCTTATCCGCCGGTATTACCCGGCGCTGCTGGGATATTTGGCACCAGTTATGTCCCCTATGCAGGCCCACTGTGCTGATATCAAACGCCGCATTCCCGGCGCTAAAACCGTATTCATTGGACCTTGTGTGGCCAAAAAAGAAGAAGCCCAGGAATGCGGCGAAGTGGATGCCGTACTGACCTTTGATGAGCTGACCGAATGGCTAAACCAGGAGAATATCACTGTGCAGCCGGCCAGCGAACTGAAAAAGGGCGGCCGGGCGCGGCTGTTCCCCACGGCAGGGGGTATTCTGCGCTGCATGGAAAAGCCCAACGCAGGCTATACCTACATGGCGGTGGATGGTGCCCAAAACTGTCTGGAGGTGCTGGAGGATCTGCTGCATGGCGGGCTGCACCACTGCTTTATTGAAATGTCGGTGTGTACCGGCAGCTGTGTGGGTGGGCCGGTCATGGAAAAATTCCACCGTTCCCCGGTGCGGGATTACCAGGCGGTGGACCGTGTGACCGGGCAGCAGGACTTTGACCTGCCCCAGCCTTCCTCAGCCCAATTGAGCCAGAAACGCCTGCCGCTCATCAAGGAGCGCCATCTGCCATCAGAGCGGGAGCTTGCCGATATCCTGCGCCAAATGGGGAAAAAGAAGCCGGAGCAGGAGCTGAACTGCGGCTCCTGCGGCTACAATACCTGCCGAGAAAAGGCCATTGCCGTTTATCAGGGCAAGGCGGAAATCTCCATGTGCCTGCCGTATCTGAAAGAGCGGGCCGAGAGCTTTACCGGAAATATCGTCAATAATTCACCGAATGGCTTTATCCTGCTCAATGAAAAGCTGGAGATCCAGCAGATCAACCGGGCGGCGCTGCAGATGATGAATCTCTCCTCGCCCTCCGATGTGCTGGGGGAGCCGGTCGTCCGTGTGCTGGATCCGGGGGATTTCTTTACCGTATTGGAAAGTGGGCAGAGCATCGAGAAAAAGCGCATTTATCTTTCGGAATACGACCGCTATGCTGAGGAGACCATCATCCCGGATCACGAGTTCCATCAGATCATTTGTATCCTGCGGGATGTGACCGAGGAGGAACGGGTTCGCCGGCAAAAGGAAGAGCTCAGCCGGCAGACTGCCGAGATTGCGGATGGTGTGGTGGCCAAGCAGATGCGCATTGTACAGGAGATCGCTTCTCTGCTGGGGGAGACCGCAGCCGAGACAAAGATAGCGCTGTATAAACTGAAAGGGTCGGTATCCGATGAATGATTTGTGCGTAGAGATCGGCTACAACAGCATAAACCATGTGGGGGAGGAGCTGTGCGGCGACCATGTGGAGGCGGTAGGGCAGGGGGAGGATTCCTCAGTCCTGGTGCTGGCCGATGGCCTGGGCAGCGGGGTTAAGGCTAATATTCTTTCCATTCTTACCTCCCGCATTATCTCCACCATGATAGCAGAGGGACTGCCGCTGGAAGAGTGCGTAAAAGCCATAGCCGCCACCCTACCCATCTGCTCGGTGCGAAAGGTGGCCTATTCCACCTTTACCATCATTCGCCTTATCAATAATGAGGTGGCGGAGATTATCTGCTACGATAATCCCCCGGTCATCCTTATCCGGAACGGTGTACCCACCGATCTGCCAGGCCGGGATATGATCGTGGGGGGAGATAAAAAAGTACATAAATCCGAGCTGCGCCTGCAGGAAGGAGATATCCTGGTGGCGGTGAGCGATGGCTGCCCCCACGCCGGTATTGGGGTGGCATATAACTTTGGCTGGCAGCTAAAGGACATTGCTGACTTTATAGCGACCGCTTCGGTGGCCGGTTACAATGCCAAGACGCTTTCCACCATGCTGGTGGAGGAGTGTGACCGCTTGTATGGCGGCAAACCAGGCGATGATGCCACCGCCTGCGTGGTGCGGGTGCGCCGCCGCGCACCGGTCAATATTCTGTTTGGCCCGCCCCGCAACCGGGATGACGACGCCCGCATGATGACGCTGTTCTTTTCCAAGGGCGGCAAGCGCATTATCTGCGGCGGCACCACGGCATCCATTGCTTCGCAGTATCTGGGGTCGCCCATCACCACCGAACTGCACTACCAGAGCAGCGGCCTGCCGCCCATTGCCCATATGGAGGGCGTGGACCTGGTGACAGAGGGCATTATCACCATCAGCCGGGTCATTGAGTACGCCAAGGATGTGCTGGATCAGAACGAACGCCATGAGGAATGGGGCTATGGTCACGATGGCGCCTGCCTCATCAGCCGGATGCTGTTTGAGGAAGCGACGGATGTCAATTTCTTCGTTGGCCGGGCGGTAAACCCCGCCCATCAGGATCCCAACCTGCCCATCAGCTTCAATATCAAAATGAAGCTGGTGGAGGAGCTCTCCGAGCTGCTGCATAAAATGGGCAAGAGGGTCAAGGTCATGTATTTCTAAAAAATAAGGGGGAGCCCATGAGAAAGTTTGATACCAAGGTGCAATACCTGAAATACAAGGTGCTGCGGGAGGTGGCCCGGCAGGCCTGGAATGATACCCTGCTGGATAATGTCATGTCCATTCCGCGGGAGCTGGCGCCCCGCAATGCCGAGACCATCTACTGCTGTGTCTACAAGGAGCGTGCCATCCTGAGCGAACGGGTACGCATGGCCATGGGCGGCAATAAGCAGAACCCCAATGTCATCGAGGTCATTGATATCGCCTGCGATGAGTGTCCCATGGGCGGCTATGAGGTCACCAATTCCTGCCGCGGCTGCCTAGCCCGTCGGTGCGAGGATGCCTGCCCCAAGGGAGCCATCACCTTCCACAACCATGTGGCGCACATCGATAAGGCCAAGTGTGTGGACTGCGGTGCCTGTGCCCGGGTCTGCCCTTATTCCGCCATTGTAGACCGCAAGCGTCCCTGCGAGAACGCCTGCAAGATCAAGGCCATCACCATGAATGAGAATAAGGCCGCCGCTATTGATAACAATACCTGCATTTCCTGCGGTGCCTGCGTCTATCAGTGCCCCTTTGGCGCCATCACCGATAAATCCTATATCCTCAATGTCATTGATATGATAAAAAAGAGCGGGGACAATGAGAAATACCATGTCTATGCGGTTATTGCCCCCTCCATCTCCAGCCAATTCACCTACGCCAAGCTGGGGCAGGTTGTCACCGGGCTGCATCGGTTGGGGTTTTACTCGGTGGCGGAGGCCGCCCTGGGTGCCGATATGGTGGCCGATGCCGAAAGCCGCGAACTGGTGGAAAAGGGCTTTCTGACCAGCTCCTGCTGCCCCGGATTTGTCAGCTATATTGAAAAGGCCTTCCCGGAATTGAAACCTTATATCTCTCACAATCTCTCCCCCATGGCCACCATTGCCCGCTATCTGAAGGAGCATGATGCAACGGCCAAGGTTGTCTTTATCGGTCCCTGCACGGCCAAAAAGGGGGAGGCCGCCAAGCAGGAAGTCCGCCCCTATGTGGATGCCGCAATGACTTTTGAGGAGTTACAGGCGCTTTTTGACAGCCGGGAAATCGATATCACTGCGCTGGAGGAAGGCGTGCTGGATGAAGCCTCCTACTTCGGACGCATTTTTGCCCGCTGCGGCGGTTTGGCGGAAGCGGTGGCCCAAGGGATCAAGGAGCATGGCCACACCGATTTTGAGCTGAAAGCAACCTCCTGTGACGGTATTGAACAGTGTCGCATTGCCCTGTTCAAGAAGAGCAAAAAGCTGCTGGATGCCAATTTCATTGAAGGAATGGCCTGCACCGGTGGGTGCATCGGTGGGGCAGGATGCCTGACCCACGGCCCCCGCAGCCGTGCCGAGGTAGATAAATACGGGATGGAAGCCAACGATAAAACCATTACCGAGGCGTTGGCAGCTCTGGAGCCTAAGCCCTAAACATAAAACAGAAACAGTGCGTACCGCAGGCTGGCAGTGCGCACTGTTTTAGGTTTGTACAGGGGGCAGGTTTGGAGCCCGCAGGGCTGCCCAAAGCCGCCTGCGGCGGCTTGCTCTGCGGGCCCCGCCCTTCGCACAAACTTTCCCTATGAAAAAGCCGCCCCTGTCGGGGCGGCTCTGTTTTTATGCAGCTAAGGCTGTCTTTGCAGCGATGCCGCAATGGCCCTGGCGGCTTCTACCGTCAGATGTGCGGCAGTTGAAAATTCCTCCGAATGGACCCGGCGGAACATGCCCACCACGCCAATGGTATACCGTACTCGCCCTTCGGCATCGGCTATAGGCGCTGCAATGGCGCGCAGGCCAATCCGGTGCTCGCCATCTTCAATGGCATAACCGCGTTCCCGCGTAGCAGCCACATCAGCCTGGATTTGCTCCGGGGTGGTGTGGGTATGGGGGGTGTAGGCGACCGGCTCGCCGCGGCACACCTGCCGCATAGCATTCTCATTCCACGCCAGGAACACCTTGCCCTGGGCGGTGCAATGCAGCGGCATACGGGTGCCGGGCGCTAATGCGACACGCAGCGGGTTGGGGGCTTCGGTGACCTCCAGCAGCAGGGCATCGGTGCCATCCAGTGCCGCCAAGAATGCGGTCTCGCCTGCCCGATTGGCCAGGCTTTGCAGGAAGGGCCGACTGATGGCGGTAATGTTCCGGCTGCCGCTGGCCGCACACCCCAGTTCAAACAGGTGTAGCCCCAGTCCGTAGCAGCCATCCTCAGCGGATTGTTCTACCAACCCGGTTTCCCGCAGGGTGGAGATAATGCCGTGCAGGGTGCTTTTGGGCAGTTCCGTGCGCCGCGCAATCTCCCGCAGCGGCATGGGCGTGCCAGCCTCCGCCAGGATCTCCAGGATTCTGACCGCTTTTTCAATTGATTGTACCCGTCCGCCTGCTTCCAGCATGTGTGTGTTCGCCCTCCGTTTATCTTATGAGAGAATAATGCTTAGCTTATATTATACTGCTTTTTCGCATAGGTTACAAGTCGGTTTGCACGGAAATGGGCAAAAAATATTTGATAATGCAGCATCGAAGCATAGAAGCATCCGGCCATCGTAAAATGGCCGGATGCTTCTATCAAAGTTTTGTTTACGCGGCAGCCTTTACTTCTACGGTGCCAATGGAGTTGGCTGCCAGAGCATTGTAGGCATCTTCGCTCAAGGTGGTGTGGTAGAACAGCCGGAAGTACTCGGTCACCTCGGCCTGCAGATCATAGTCGGCAGTCTCCGGATAAAGCAGCTTGGCCATCCACATCATGCCCAGCATACGCTGAACAGAGGGAGGAAAGCCCATCCAGTTGTAGGGACCGATGGGCACTTCGTAGTAGGTGCCGTTCTTGATGGCGTTGACGCCCTGCCAGGCGGGATCCTCACCAACGGTAGCGTATACGCTGCCGGGGGCAAACAGAATCACATCAGGATTCCACTTCAGGATCTGCTCAATATCAACCTCGTTGCCGGTGCCCTTGGAGGAGGGGGATTCTACAACTGCCAGGTTGTTGGAAAGCAGGTCAATGATCTCGGCATGGTAGCTGCCCTTGGCGATGACATTTTCGCCCTTATCACCCAGGCAGTACAGCAGGTTGGCCTTCTCTACGCTTTCGGCAATCTTATTGGTGCGGGAGTAAACCATATCGCAGTACTCACCCAGGGTGTTGCCCTCGGTCTCCTTGCCCAGCAGGGTGCCCAGGGTGCGGTAGGTATCCCCCATGCTGCCGGTGTAGCAGTCAATGTGAACGAAAGGAATCCCGGTCTGCTCCTGCAGAGCGTTCAGGTCATCGGCCATGCCGTCCTTCTGCTCGCCTACATCAATAACCACCTCGGCACCGGATTGCAGCAGGGTTTCCAGGTTCAGCTCTCCCTTGCCGCCGTACAGCTGGCCCAGCAGAGGCAGATTGTAGTACTCATCGGGGATCAGCCCCTTGGCCTCATCCGCCCAGCCGTTGGCAATACCAACCATCATTTCGGGAGCGATGGCGAATACCACGATCTGGGCCAAAGGACCGGAAATGGCGATCTTACTAAGATTGGCGGGCAGGGTCACTTCGCGGCCCAGGGAATCAGTAAAGGTGCGGGTGGCGGGCGCGGGATCCGGAGTAGGATCATTGTTCTGTCCGCAGCCGGTCAGCGCCAGGGTGGCGATCATCATGATTGCCAGCAGAACGCTAAGCATTTTTTTCATATCTTTTCTCCTTCTGTTTGTTCTTTTAGGATTTTATAACTCAGGGATATCCCTGCTGTCGAATTGGATAATGCCCATTACCTTGGGCTGCGGCAGGTACCATGGGAATGCAGTATCCCCGGTGGCGGTCAGCCGCGCGCGCACGGCTTCTTCGGTCACGGCAGCGCCGCTCCGCTCGTAGATCTCAAAGAACCGGCAGGCATCGGTCAGGCTCCGGAAAGGCTGTCCCATTTCCAGCGTCAATGTTTCGCCGGTATGGGGGATGCCGTATCCATCCAGAAGCGCCATGGTGTCGGCGTAGCTTTCGTGGCCCATCTTCTGCTTGCCCAGCGAGAAGCGATGCTCGCTCCAGCCCTTTTTGACGATGATAACGGGTCCACAGCACTGCTCCTTAGCGATGCGCAGCGCTTCGTTCCCAGTGCCAAAGAAGCAGAATACCATGGCATCATAGGGCTTATCGGGCGGCAGTTCCGCTATCTCACCGCAGCGGATATCTACATTCTTGATTTTTTCTTTATCGCAATTTGCAGCCAGAACCGCCAGTGCCTCCGGGCTTACATCTACCGCCGTTACTTGTCGGCAGTAGGGGGCCAGCTGCAGGCTGAGGTACCCCAACCCACAGCCCGCATCACACACATGGGCGTTTTCGGGCAATCGCTTGGCAAGGTATTCCGCCAGCAAATGGTGGTAGTCGCTGTGTTCGCTGGCATCCCGCAAAAAGCGGATCATATCTTCATTCCAAATAAACATCAGTCATCCTCCTTCAGCAGCGGAATGATCAACCGTCCTTCTTCCGCTTCCGCCAGGCGGGCCTTGATGCTATAAAGCGTCTCCAGCAGTTCAGGGGTTATCACCTTCTCCGGAGTACCGTCAGCGCAGATCACGCCATCGTGCAGCGCCAGGATGCGGTCCGAAAAAAGCAGTGCCTGCTGCGGATTGTGGCTGGAAAGCAGGATGGTATACCCCTGCCGGGCCAACGCCCTTACCCGCTGCATCACCCGCAGCTGGTTGCCGTAGTCCAGGCTGCTGGTCGGCTCATCCATGATGAGCAGCTCAGTCTGTTGGGCTAGTGCCCGGGCAATCAGCACCAGCTGCTGCTCGCCGCCGGAAAGTCTGCCGTAGCTGCGGTTCTCCATGTCCGCAATCCCAACCTGTGCCAGGGCTTCTCGTGCTATGGCCACTTCCTTGGCGCCGGGGCTTTGCAGGCCCCGTACCCGGTGTGTGGTGCCCATCAGCACCATCTCCAGCACCGTGTAGTGAAAGGTAGGGGTATGGGTCTGCGGGATATAGGCCACCTTGGCCGCAATCTCCCGCGGCTGCATGTTTTTTACCTCTCGGCCCTCTATGGTGATGCTGCCCTGGTAGCTGTGGTACAGCCCCAACAGGCAGCGGAACAGCGTACTTTTTCCGGCGCCGTTGGGTCCCAGCACCGCGATCAGCTGCCCTTTTTGGGCAGCAAAATCCACCCCATGCAGAATTTCATTTTTTCCGTAGGAGAAGCATACACTCTTGGCTTCTATGGCAGGGTAGCTCATACGCCGCCTCCCTTCTGGCGCATCAGGTAAATAAAGAACGGCGCACCGATAAAGGCGGTCAGAATGCCGATGGGGATCTCCACCGCCAGCAGGTTCCGGCTGATGTTATCCACCAGCAGCAGGAAAGTGGCCCCGAACAGCATCGAAGCCGGGAGCAGCTTGCGGTAATCATTGCCGATATACCGGCGGCACAGGTGGGGGATGACCAAACCCACCCAGCCGATCAGACCGCTGACCGAAACCGAAGCGGCGGTGACCAGCGTGGCGCATACCACTACAATCAGCCGCAGCAGGGCGGTATTGATCCCCAGCGCGCGGGCTTCTTCCTCGCCCAGGGTCAGCAGGTTCAGCCGCCAGCGGATCAGCAGCAGTGGGATAAGCCCCAGCGCCATCGGCAGGATTGCAAAGCGGATATCCACCCCGCGGGTGCCGGAAAGACTGCCCATCAGCCAGTAGGTGATTTCCGGAAGCTTACTGCCGGGGTCCGCCACCAGCTTGATGTAGGAAGTCCCCGCCGAAAAGAGCGAGCTGACCATAATACCGGCCAAAATCAAGTTAACAGTTTTCTGCCCCGGGGCACGCTGACCGATCACAAAGACCAGCAGCACCGTAAGCAGGCTGAAAAAGAAAGCGTACAGGGTGATCATAGCGGAGGAACGCCCATGCAGAATGGCCAGTGCCGCGCCAAAGCAGGCACCGGTGGAAGCACCCAGCAGATCGGGGGCCGCCATCGGGTTCTGGAAAACGCCCTGGTAGCATGCACCGGCGGAAGCCAGGCAGCAGCCCACCAGACAGGCCATAATAATGCGGGGCATCCGGATATTCAGCACGACGGTCTCCATTACGGAGGGCCAGGTCACCGGCACGGCAAACAGCCGCTCGGCGGCAAAGCCAAACGGCTTACCTGCCCAGTTTACCAGGGCGGTCAGCATCCGCTGCAGGCCTTCGGCCATTAGTCCCAGGAACTGCCCCAGTGTAAGGGATACCCCATACCGCCCCAAAAAGAAGGATCCCAAAAAGACCGCCAGCAGCAGGGCGGCCAAGGCCCACAGCCGGGCAGCGCCGCCTGTGGAACGATCCTTTTTCAGTTGTTTGGCGGGGGTGGTCATATAGTTGCTCTCCTTGCGGGCTATCTTTTACCTTAGCTATAAAATATCCGAACTAATTTTGCAATGAAAAAATATAATTTCATAATTTAATAAAATGCGATAATCTCATTACAGAATAATGGTACTGATAATTATAGCCCCCGCATGTGACGGGGGCAATGATTGTTATTCGGCAATGACGAAATATTATTCGTCATATCAGAATTATATGCTTTTCCTCCGAATATCTTATTTCGTTGCCTGCCGGAATTCCTTTTTCCCGTAGAAGAACAGCGCCAAAGCGCCGGGCCCTACATGGGCGCCGGTCATCGGCTCGTAGCAGGCATTGATGATGTTCTTCGGTGGGTGGTTGCGGTTCAGCAGCGTAATCAGCGCTTCCGCGTCCTCGGGGCAGTCGCCGTGTGCAATGCCGATGGTTTCGCATTCGGCGTGTTCCACATAGCGGTCATATTGCTCTGCCATCAGTTCAATGGATTTCTTCCGGCCCCGCACCTGCGCAAAGCATACGATCTTCCCCTCCGGGTCGCCCTTCAGCAGCGGCTTTATCTGCAAAACGGAGCCCACGGCAGCCTTCAGGTTGCTGATGCGCCCGCCTTTTTTCAGGTATTTCAGGTTATCCACGGTAAAGACCTGGCACATATTATGGCGGCCTTCCAGCAGGCGGTCTGCCGCGGTATCAATATCCACCCCTTCGGCCCGGTATTCCACGGCTTTCAGTACCTGCAGGCCCTCCGCCAGCGAGGCGGATAGCGTATCCACCAGCCGTATTTTCCGTTCCGGGAATTCCTCCCGCAGTGTGGCGGCGGCCACCTCGGCGGAAGCATAGCTGCCGCTGATGCCGCTGGACATCCCCACAAACAGAATATCCCGTCCCTCCCGCAGCAGTGGGGTAAAACCGTCAATATACCGCTGCGGCTCCACCAGCGAGGTGGTCACATCGGTTCCGGCCCGAATCATATCATAGTAGGCGTGCCCATCAAATTGCTCCAGGCTGGTCACCCGGTGCTCCTCCCCATTATAATAGAAGGAAAAGGGAATCAATTCCACCCCCAGTTCCTCCAGCAGGGAGCAATCTAAATTGGCGGCAGTATCGGTAAAGATTTCGTACAAGATGTAAAACCCTCTTTCATCTAATGTGCTTCATTAGATTACAACATTTTTATAATCATGTCAAGCTGTAATATTCATCACAAATTCTTGCGGGCACCTTTCCTATGTGGTATAATATCGCCAAAAGAGAGGTGTGCTGCCGTGAACTTTGATAAAGATCTGGTAGCGGGCAAGCTGCGTCGCTGGGACCGCTACCTCAACCGCTATCATCTTCCCGCTTGGGAGGAGATCCCGGATATCGGACTGTATATGGAGCAGGTCGTTACCCTGCTGCGCGGCTATCTTGATTATCTTCCCCCTGAGCTCAAGGAGGAGGAGGCTGTCACTGCCGCTGCCATCAATAACTATGTGCGCACGCGCGCCATGCCCGGCCCCGTCAAAAAGCGCTATTACCGACTGCACCTGGCCTACCTCATTATGATTTGCACCCTCAAGCAGGGGCTCGGTATCTCACTGGTGCAGCGGCTCATCCCGTCAGAGCTTACCGAGGAGGAACTGCGTCCCATCTACACCGAGTACATCGGGCGTCACAGCCTGGCCGCCGTTTATTTCACCCGGGAGGTGCGCGCCGCCTGCGCGACCATTCTCAAGCATGAGGACGAGGAGCCGTCCATGCTGGATACCGATCGGGTGGAGGACATCATCGCCACGGCTGCGATCATTGGTGGTTTCTCCCGCCTGCTGGCGGAGAAGCTCCTGCTGCTGGAAGGCCACACCGTAGAAGATGGCGGCAGCCTGGAACTTCTCCCGTAAAACCGGGCACAATATACCCCATAAAGAAACCCGCAGCAGCCCCATGACTCCTGCGGGTATTCTCGCCCAAAGATCAATTTCAGATTTTTCAAAAAAATTTGCTCTCCGGCGCAACCAAACCTTCTCACTTGTTGTCTATATGGGTGAGGGCACCGATCCGGGAGCGGGAAAGGAGTGCCCGATGGAGGACGAAAAGATCATCGAGCTTTACTGGCAGCGCAGCCCGCAGGCCATCGATGAAACTTCCCGTAAATACGGGGCATACTGTATGCGGCTCTCCATGAATATTTTGATGAACCGGGAAGACAGCGAGGAAAATGTCAATGACACCTACCTGCGTACCTGGAATGCCATCCCGCCGCAGCGCCCGCAGTTTTTCGCGGCGTTTCTCGGGCGCATTGCCCGCAACCTGGCCCTGAACCGCTATAAAGCCCGCGCGGCCGAAAAACGGGGCGGGGGAGAAGCGGCCCTTTCGCTGGAGGAACTGGCGGAGTGCCTGCCATCCGGCAGCGAGCCGCAGGATGAGGCCGAAGCCGCTGCGTTTTCCCACCTTCTCAGCGAATTTTTGCGCACCGAAAGCGAGGAGGCCCGCCGGGTGTTCCTGCAGCGATATTTCATGTGCTGCCCAGTCGCGCAGGTCGCCGACCACTTTGGATTTTCCGAAAGCCGTGTCAAATCCATGCTGCTGCGTACCCGCACCCGTCTGGCAAAATATCTCGAAAGCGAGGGATGGACCAAATGAAGCATGAAGCACTGGCATCCGCTGTCACCGCCATTGATGATGACCTGCTGCAGGATGCTATAATGGTACCGCCCGTTCCTCGCCGTCCGGCCTTTGGCCGCTGGGGCGCCATAGCGGCTGCCCTGCTGCTGGTATTTGGCATCTCGGTGCTGTGGCAGCAGTCCGGCACGCTCCGCCTTTCGGTGGGGGAGACCATCATCGGCAGCCAGCCGGTGCCGGCCATAACGGAAGCCGTCCCACGCACCGCCGCGGAGCCCGCGCTCTATACCCTTGGCAGCCTGGAAGTCCCCCTGACCCTTTCCGGCCGCGGGGAATGGCAGCTTTCCACAGACGATGGCGAATTGCGGATCACCCAGGGGGATACCGTTTCCGCCTGGAGCAGCACCCAACAGGGGGGCGGGGCCTGTACCGTTCTTTGGGCCATCCCGCAGCCCATGGCGGGGAAAGCCTACCGCCTTACCCTCAACGCACAGACAATGACCCTTTCTCAAAATGAGCAGGGCGTCTGGATGATACAAAAAGCATCATAAAAGAAGGAGAAATTGTACCATGAAAAAGATCATTTCCATTCTGCTGGCAGCCGCAATGGTGCTGGCCTTCGCCGCTTGCGGCAACAATTCCGGCAATAACGGCGGCAATGACGCGGCCGTCACCGATCCGCTGGAGGTTCTCAGCAAGACCTGGAGCAGCCTGCCCGAGGAGGATAAATTCCCGGCCGCCGGCGGCGATAACGGCAGCCCCGTGGATGACAAGCCCGGCAAATTCGATATTTCCGATACCGATAATCTGGATTATATGCTGTCTTTCCCAGCCGGCAGCGTCGACCTCATTGACAGCGCCGCCTCCATTTCCCACATGATGAACATGAACACCTTCACCTGCGGCGCCTACCATGTCAAGAATGCTGCCGATGCCAAGACGCTGGCCCAGTCCCTGCGTGACAGCATCCAGTCCCGCCAGTGGATGTGCGGCTTCCCCGATAAGGTCGTCGTTCTCACCGTGAATGAGGTCGTTGTGGCCATGTACGGTGATGAGGAGCTTATCAACAGCTTCCGTGATACCCTCACCGCTTCCTATCCCGCCGCCGTCATCGATTTTGACGAAGCCATCCAGTAATCGTTTCGGGGGGATCAGCTTATGCTGTTTTCAAGCATCCCGTTTCTCTACTACTTTCTGCCGCTCACGCTGCTGTGCTATTTTTTGGCGCCGCGCCGGGCAAAAAATGCCGTTCTGCTCCTCTTTTCCCTTGTGTTCTATGCGTGGGGTGAGCCGAAATATGTCCTATTCATGGTCGTATCCATTCTGCAGGGCTATTTCTTTGGGCGGCTGGTAGAAAAATATCGTGTCAGCAATCCCCGGCGGTCAAAGCTCTTTTTGACCGCCTCGGTCCTTTTCAGCCTGCTGCTTTTGGGCTACTGCAAGTACGCCGATTTCTTCATCCGCAGCTTCAATGCCGTGACCGGCCTTTCGGTGCCGCTTCTGCGGGTGGCGCTGCCCATTGGCATCAGCTTCTACACCTTCCAGATCCTCAGTTATGTGGTGGATGTCCACCGGGGCACGGTGGCCGCCCAGCGCAATCTCATCGACCTCGGCACCTATATCGCCATGTTCCCGCAGCTCATCGCCGGGCCCATCGTCCGCTATGCCGATATCGAACCCCAGCTTAAGGAGCGCCGCTCCACCCCGGCCATGATCGCCGCGGGCGCGCAGCGCTTTGTGCTGGGCCTTGGCAAAAAGGTCCTCATCGCCAATGTGCTTTATCAGCTTATCACGGTGTATAAGGCTACCACCCAGCCCTCGGTGCTGTACAGCTGGATGTACGCCGCGGCCTATATGCTGCACATCTATTTCGATTTTTCCGGTTACAGCGATATGGCCATCGGCCTGGGGAAAATTTTCGGCTTCACCTTTGCCGAAAACTTCAATTATCCCTATATCTCCCGCAGCGTCACCGAATTTTGGCGGCGCTGGCACATGAGCCTTGGCTCCTGGTTCCGGGATTATGTCTATATCCCCATGGGCGGCAATCGGGTGGCCCCGGCCCGCCGCTACCTCAATATCCTCGTGGTATGGATGCTGACCGGTCTTTGGCATGGCGCCGATTGGAACTTTGTCCTGTGGGGCCTGTTCTTCGCTGTGTTCCTCATCCTGGAAAAAGGTTTCCTCTTAAAGCCCCTGCAAAAGCTCCCCGTCCTCAGCCATCTTTATACCCTGCTGCTGGTCGCGGTCAGCTTTGTCATCTTCGATAGCGCCGGCCTTTCGGAAGCCGCCGCCCACTTGGGCCGCATGTTTGGGGCGGGCGGGGTGCCGCTTGCCACCGGAGAGACGCTCTATTACCTTGGCAGCTATGCCGTCACCTTCATCATCGCCGTCATCGGCGCTACGCCCTATCCCACCCGCTGGATGAACCGCCTTTCCGAAGGCCCCAAAACCGGCCGGGTGCTGGCGGTCGCGGCCCCTGTGGCTCTGATGGCCCTGCTGGCGGTCGTCACTGCCTACCTGGTGGATGGCTCGTTCAATCCGTTCCTCTATTTCCGCTTTTAAGGAGGTGCCGCTGTGGAAAACAATAAGACCCGTACCATTCTCACCATTGCGGTGTTGGGGGTATTTTTGGCGGCGTTCACCCTTTGGACTGTTTTTAAGCCCGCCGATGCCGCCTCCGATGCGGAGCGCCGCTCCCTGGCGCAGCTGCCTGCCCTCACCAGCCAGTCGCTGCTTTCCGGCACCTTTGCCGACCGCTTTGAGGACTACGCCACCGATCAGTTCCCGCTGCGGGATGAATTCCGCACGCTCAAAGCACTTACCGCCACAGGGCTGCTGCGCCAGCGGGATAATAACGGCCTGTACCGGGTGGGGGATCACCTGGCCAAACTGGAATACCCCATGAATACTGCTTCCCTTGACCATGCGGCGGAGCGCTTCCGGTATCTCTACGAAGCTTACCTGAAGGACGCCGGCAGTCGGGTGTATCTGTCCCTCATCCCGGATAAAAACTACTTTATGGCCGCGCCCAATGGCTACCCCTCCATCGATTACGAGCAGTTTGCTGAGGAACTGCAAAGCCGCACCGGCTATATGCAGTATATCGATATCTTCGATCTGCTGGAGTTGGAGGACTACTACCGCACCGATGCCCACTGGCGGCAGGAGAAGATCCTGGATGTGGCTGCCCGGCTGGCGGGTGGCATGGGCGTGGAGCTTACCGGCAGCTACACCAGAAAAACGCTGGAAAAGCCCTTCTATGGTGTTTACTACGGCCAGGCCGCGCTGCCCATCGCCCCGGAGGAGATGAACTATCTCACCGGCGGCGCCATCGATACCGCCGTGGTCTATAATTACGAAACCGATACCGAGGGCGGTATCTACGATGCGGAAAAGGCCGCGGGCCGTGACCCGTATGAGATGTTCCTTTCCGGCTCCGTGTCGCTCCTGCGCATCGAAAATCCGCAGAACACCTCCGGCCGCCGGCTGGTGATCTTCCGGGATTCCTTTGGCAGCAGTATCGCACCGCTGCTGGTGGAGGGCTATTCCTCCGTTACGCTGGTGGATATCCGGTATCTCGCCTCCAGCCGGCTGGGCGGCTTTGTCGATTTTACAGGCTGCGATGTGCTGTTCCTGTATAGTGCCGGCGTCCTCAATAACAGCTCCACCCTAAAATAAGCCAAAGAGCCGCTCCTTTTGGGAACGGCTCTTTTCATTTTTTGTATTTATGCGCTCTTTTTCTCCCGTCGGGCCCGGTAAATGGCCCGGACCGTCAGCAGCGCCACAGCCGCCGCCAGCAGATTGATAAGGCCGGAGACCACCGGATAGTACCAGCTGGCGGCTTCTGCACCGCCCAGCACCTGCCACAGCGGGGCCAGCCACCCGCGCAGCCCCAATACCACTGTCCACCCCAGTGCCAGCGGGGTGTATTTCTGCCAGCGGGTGCGCCGCAGGGCCAGCACCACATACAAGATAAGAACCGCCCACAATGCCCAGGAGATCAATAGCCCAATTCCGAAATACTCCGACTGGTAGGCGATCGGGTTGATCACGCTCCCTAGGCTTACGCCGCCAAACCAGCGCTGCGCAGGCAGCAGGATTGCCAGCAGCGTCCCGCCTATAATGATCCGCCCGGCATACCGCCGCAGCGTCAGGCACAGCGCCGCGCAGATCAGAAAGTACGCTGCCGGGATCAGCAGCGCCAAATTGAGCACCAGCGCCAGCGCTGCGCACAGCAGTCCCACCCCCAGCAGGATATACCCAATGGTTTTCTGCCCGCTGGGGGCTGCTGGCTTCGCAATGACCGCATCCACCGGTATCTCCTCCGGGGCTTCGGCCGTTTCCTCCGGGGACTCTCCCTTTACCAGTTCATCCAGTGTGATACGGTACAGCCGGGAAAGCGCGATCAGCCGCTCCAAATCCGGCAGTCCGGCATCGGTCTCCCATTTGCTTACGGCTTGACGGCTCACGCCCAGCTGCTCCGCCAGCTCCCCCTGGGAAAGCCCCAGCTTCCCCCTGTAATATGCGATCCGTTCACCCAGTGTCATTTCAGCATCCGCCTTTCATGTTTTGTACCGCAAGAGTATCATGGAATGGGGGTGCTGTCGACCAACCCCTCATGGATTTTTAGCAACCTTCCGTTGCCCCCCTCTGTTTGGAGGGCTTTCGCGCGTTTTCTTACCTATATTATATAGGAAACGCTCCGCTGGCTACTGCGGCCTTCACCAGGCAGTAGAAGAGCGGCGTGGATAGGACACAGAACAGCGTGGAAAGCAGACACACCCGTGCGGCCATATCCGCTTCCTCCTGGTAGGTGATGAAGAAGGTGCACAGCACTGCAGAAAGCGGCGCAGCAAAGCACATCACCACCGTCATCAGCGTCACCTCGGTAAAGTGGGTCCATCCGATCTGCTGGAGCAGGCACAGCATCGCCAGGGTATACAGCGGGGCTATAAACATCCGCAGAAAGGCGATGAACCACGCCTTGCCGTCCCGCAGCGCGTCGCCCAGCTGGGATTCCCCCAGTGTCGAGCCGATCAGCAGCATCGCCAGGGGGTTCACCAGGGTGGCCATCTGCGGTACCACCGCGTACAGTGCCGGGAATCGCAGGTCCAGCCGCAGTAGCGGTATACCGCCGGGGCAGGGAAGCAGTCCCTGTGTCAGCCAGATGAAGAACCCCGCGAACATAGCCAGCATCACCGGCGTCAGGAACGCTTTTTTCAGATTTTGCTTCAGGCTGCCACCGGTCACCGCCACCCCGCTGATGGAATAAAAGGCGTAGAGGTATAGCATCACCCGGAAGGCGATGGCCACCATGCTGGCGGAAAGCATCGATTCCGACGGATTTTCCCGGTAAATAGCCCGTAGAATAGGCATGGCGTATAGTGTCTGCTGCCCTATGGCAAAGCAGATGCCATATAGGTTGGCCTTCCGCCGGCCGTATTTAATAAAAATAAGCTGCGACAGCGCGATCATCGAAAGATACAGCACAAAGGAGATCAGTAGGATCTGCACATTGCGCCGCAGCTCCCCGCGGGCAAAATCGGTCATAAAGGCATCAAAGGCCAGGCACGGCACCGTCAGCTTCAGCAGCAGGGCATTCAGTACCGGACGGATTTCCGCCTTCAGGATATTTTTCTTCCGCAGCCCCCAGCCGATCCCGATGGTCAGCATGGCGGCGCAAAATACGCTCAAAAAGGATTGGTCGGTCAGCAGCCCGGCCGCAGAGGATAACATAGGATCTCCACTCTCCCGTCACTTGGTATACCTTATTATAATAGGATCCCCTGGGCCGGGTGTCAATATCGCATTTCCGCAGGTTTCTGCCAGCCGCTGGCCTGCTCGTCATCTCCCATTCTTTCCCGCAAAAATCACACAAATTTCACATCAAAACCCCTTGCATTCCGCTGCGGGAATGGGTATAATAAGCTTTCAACGATGGAGCGTCCGCCCCAGTCGATGAACCTTTTGAAACCCGTATTACGGAATACTTTAATTACAGGAGGAACATCTGACATGAATCTCGAAAAATACCTTGATATCACCCCCGAGCTGCAGGAAGCCATCAAAAACGGCGAGCCCGTTGTCGCCCTGGAAAGCACCATCCTCAGCCACGGTATGCCCTATCCGGAAAACCTCTCCTTTGCCGCAGAGGTGGAAAAAGAGATCCGGGCTTGCGGCGCTCACCCCGCCACTATGGCGCTCATCGGCGGCAAGATCAAAGTCGGTCTCTCCCCGGAAGAGCTGGAGCTGATGTGCCGCGGCGAAAATGTCGGCAAGGTCTCCCGCCGCGACTTCGCCACCTACCTCGCCACCGGTAAGACCGGTGCTACCACCGTCGCTTCCACCATGATGTGCGCGGCGCTGGCCGGCATCCATGTATTCGCCACCGGCGGCATCGGCGGCGTTCATCGCCATGGTGAGGTCACCATGGATGTCTCTGCCGACCTGCAGGAGCTGGCCCGCACCCCCGTCGCCGTCATCTGCGCCGGCGCCAAGCAGATCCTCGATATCGGCCGCACGCTGGAGTACCTCGAGACTATGGGCGTCCCCGTCATCGGCAATGGCACCAGCGATTTCCCCGCCTTCTTCTGCAAAAAGAGCGGCTTCGGTGTGGATTACGCCGCCCAGAGCGAGGAGGAGATCGCTCGCATCATCAAGACCAAGCTGGAGCTGGAAATGCCCGGCGGCGTCCTCATCGGCAATCCCATCCCGGATGAATACGCCATGGATTTCGATTACATGGAGGGCATCATCACCAAGGCCCTGGAGCTGGCCGATGCCCAGCACATCCACGGCAAGGAGATCACCCCCTTCCTGCTGGCCCACATCAAGGAGTTGACCGGCGGCGAGTCCTTCGCCTCCAATGTCCAGCTGGCGCTCAATAATGCCCGCTGCGCGGCCCGTATCGCTGTTTCCCTGGCTAAAATGTAAAATAAGCGCGCAATCCCCCGGTAGCTTGCTGCCGGGGGAATTTTTTGCCAAATACCACCCCCGCATTTTGTGCGAGTCACCAAAAATTCTCAAAAAGGTTGACACCCCTGCCCAAAAGTGGTAGTTTATTCTTGCTATTCATATCCCCATGGGGATATTTTTGTGTTTGCTCCGCAAACACAACCCCACCTGCGGGAAAAATAAAAAAGAAGAGAGGTTTATTCTAATGAAAAAGCTTTTAAGTGTTGTGCTGGCGCTACTCATGCTGGCCGTCATGCTCCCCGTCACCGCAATGGCGGAGGAAAACTATGTTATGATTTCCGGCATAAAAGGAGTAGAAAATGAAAAGTATGCTTCTTTTGAAGCGGCTTATAATGCAATTAAACCAAAGCTGGCGGCCCTTTGTGAATCTGATGCCTTGGGCCAGGGTGCAACTACTGCGGAAAAGTTTGATGCCCTGTTTTTCAATCGCGATGAAAATGGGAACGCTACACTGACATATACTATTTGTGGAAATATAACCTATGATGAGTCGACCCTTAATAATTTGTTAACCTTTGGTCGCAGAGCATCCCATTACGGAAATGACCGCCACCTGATTAACTTCAAGTTTGTTGGTGCGACCGGAAGAGATAGCGATACCCTGACTGTAAATTCCAATATCACACTTCCCTATGAGTGGTGGGGGGAGAAAACCACAACATCCATTTCTTTCGAAAACTTGACCATTACGGGCCCCGCACCCAATGGTCTGTATCCCACACAGGCCTACTTCGATGGCATTAACTTTAAGGTCAACAACTGCAAGCTCGAAGGCATTAAAATCTACCATTATAACAATGTCAAGGGCAATATTACTTTCACGAACAACATCTTCGACGGTACCGGAACGACCGATGCTTATGCTGTGCATTTGCAGGGCAGCGCAACTGAACCGTTGACCATCAATATCAGCAATAATATTATTTCCAACTATGCCCGCGGAATCAATATTGATCAAAAAACCGCTGAAGCTACGATTAAGAACAATACAATCAAAGACTTGTGCGGGATAACCAAAGAGGGTAATACTTATGGTTCTGCTATTCAGCTTACCCAGGGTACCTCCATTACCGTAACCGATAATACGATCAGCACAGAAAATGTAAATGCACTTCATTTCTATAAAGGTTTGGAAGCTGATGTGACTATCAGCAACAACAATATCAAGGCACCATATCTCCTTTGGAACGAAGCTAATCTCGACCAAAGCAAGATTACCTCTTCCGGCAACACCCTCGATATTGCTAACCCTGGCAAGGCAATGACGAAAGAAACCGGTGTGATTGATTCCACCACTACAATCAATGGTACCATGGTGGAGCATCCCATCACCATCATCGTCCCCCCCACCGAGGACACCCCCAAGACCGAGCCCGAGAAGAACCCCGCCACCGGCGCCAATGATGTCGTCGCCGCGGCCGTGGCCCTCATGGCCGTTTCCGCCCTCGGTGCTGCTGTCCTCACTCGCAAAAAATAACACATTCCCCTCTTTCGGGAGCCCCTTCGGGGGCTCCTTTTTCCTGCCATTTTACTGTAAATAAAAACCGACATTTAGTCAAATCACACCCATATTTTCCCGCATTCGTAAATTTTCCGTGAAAAAAAGTGAATTATTAACCTTTCACCTGCAAAGAAGGGCCGTTTTTGCCGTATTAGTGGAGGGACTTTCGCCCCCGGTCCCTCCGGCATAAAATATCTTACACCTCACGAAAGGAGATTCCCCCATGAAAAAAATCTACCTCTCCCCGGAGCGCCGTCCCGCTCCCCACGGCCCCTACTTCGGCTATCCCACCCTCTTCGAGCACGATGTCACCACCTCCATCGCGCAAAAAACCGCCGCGGCCCTTACCCGCTGCGGCTTTTCGGTCAAAATGGCTCCGCCCGCGGCCACCGTGCGTGTCCGTGTGGCAGAAGCCATTTCCTGGCAGGCTGATTACTACCTCCCCATCCACACCAATGCCAGCTCCGCCACCCCCAGGGAGGGCTCCGCCCGCGGCCCGGAGGTCCTGGCCTATGGCCAGCCCGGCGGCATCAGCTGGCGCGCCTGCCAAATGACCTACGAGGAACTCATGGCCATTTACCCGGCGGCTACCACCCGCGGCGTCCGGCAAAATACCACCTTCTACGAGATCAACAGCACCCCCATGCTTTCGGTCTATCCGGAGCTTGCCTTCCACGATAATGGCGCCGATGCCCAGTGGCTGGTGGAAAACCAGGGCGCAATCGCCGAAGCCCTGTGCCGTGGGGTTTGCCGCTGGTTTGGGGTAAATTACACCGCCCCCGCCGGGGAGGACTGGCAGCAGCGCTACCTTTCCCTGCGGCAGTCCCTGCAGGCCCTGCTGGAGGAAAACCCTGCACAAATTTAGTGGGAAAATTTGTGCACCTCCCCAAAATTTCTCATTTAGGTTGACATCCCCTGCCCAAAAGTGGTAATCTTACTCTGTTCTCATATCCCCATGGGGATATTTTGTGTTTGCCCTGCAAACACAACCCCGCCCGTGAGAAAAATAAAAAAGAAGAGAGGTCAATACCAAATGAAAAAGCTTTTAAGTGTTGTGCTGGCGCTGCTCATGCTGGCTGTTATGCTGCCGGTGACGGCGATGGCGGAGGACATTCCCATCTTGGGAAGCGACAAAGTTTGGAAGAATGTAAACCCTAAAAATGTGCAGGATGTTCTTGATGGCAAACATGGTTCTATCAATGGCACGACCATCGAATTAAGTGCAGGCAACTATGACAAGATCGAGTTTGGCCGTGCTACTGCATATGAGGACAGCGATACCAAGTATTACCTTTCCGGTGCCGTATCCGATGTCGATACCATCAAGAAGGATATAGACGATCACCCCAATGGTGGCGCGGGCAAGCGTGAGTATGTCCGCTCTATGAGCAATGTTACCATCAAGGCAGCCGAAAATGCGACGGTGACCATCAACGGATTGGTTGCGTTCGGCGGACAGGTCAACAGCAACAAATGGTACAGCAAGGATTTCGTCGCGAACAGAGATATGAGTGAGACCGTAAATAATAACATTTCTTACTGGGTCGTTCAAAATTGGAGCAACATCACTTTTGAAGGCCTGAATTTTACTAGCGCTGTTAATATTGAGTCTTCCGAGACACGAACAAGCGTTAATGGGCTGCATTTTGAGAGTTGTTCCTTCAATTCTGGTTATCCAACCACAACCTCTGATAATGCTGGAGGTATGGGCATTCGTTTTGTCAGCTGGACCACTACAACGGATAATCTGAAGAACTTGACGGTCAATAACTGCAAGTTTGAGAATTGTTCTGACGGTGTTTATACAAACCCTGTTTATGGTGTTTCCGTTACTAACAGCACCTTTAATAAAATCGATCATAATGCTATTGCTATTCAGGATGATAGTGCTGCTGCTGTCGATCACGGCAGTGTTGTAATCACCGGAAACACCTTTACCCATGTTTCCGACCGTATTATTCGCTTCAATAAGGTTGGCGAGGATACCACCATCACCATCAGCAAGAATACCTCCACCAACAGCGGAGATGCCAGTGGCGAGATTATAAAAGCAACCAGTCGCCCCGAAAGTGTCCAGGTAACTATGTCCGGGAATACCTGGGGCAATGTTGGTGAGAAAGAAGCCAAAAACGGTGCAGGCTTTGAGAATGTGGTAAATGAACCCGGCACCATCACCATCATCGTCCCCTCCACCGAGGAGACCCCCAAGCCCGCCGAGGATCAGAAGAACCCCTCCACCGGCGCCAATGATATGGTCGCCGCGGCCGCGGCCCTCATGGCTGTCTCCGCCCTCGGCATGGCCGTCCTCTCCCGCAAAAAATAACCCATGACCCACCCAAAAGCCCCCCTCACCGGGGGCTTTTTCTATGCACCCTGCCCATTGTCAAGCCCCAAAAATGGTAGAATTTTCGTGCACTCCTACAAACTTTTGTTCGCGGCTTTACATCCCCCCATTCTTGTGCTACAATGAAACTGGAGAACTTTCGTTCGCATTCCAAACCGGGAGGAAAACAGGATGATTCTGGGAAAATGGGAGCTGCCCCCCTATGCCATGCTGGCCCCTATGGCCGGCGTCTCCGACCGCGCCCTGCGGGAGCTGGCCATGCGCTTTGGGGCCGTGGCCTGCGTGGGCGAGATGGTGAGCTGCAAGGGGCTGGTGCAGGGCAGCCGCAAAAGCGCCGAGCTGATGGAAATAGGCCCGCTGGAAATGCCCTGCGCCATCCAGCTTTTTGGCGATGAACCGGAGCCCATGGCGCGCGCGGCCGAGCTGGCCCAGCAGTATTCCCCCGCCTGGCTGGATATCAACATGGGCTGCCCCGCCCCCAAAATTGCCGGCAACCGCAGCGGCAGCGCCCTGATGCTGGAGCCGGACCGGGCCGAAAGCATTATACGCGCGGTGAAGGAGGCCAGCAGCATCCCGGTCACCGTCAAGTTCCGCAAGGGCTGGGACGACAGCCACATCAACGCCGTGGAATTTGCCCAAATGGCCGAAGCCGCCGGGGCTGATGCCGTGACGGTTCATGGCAGGACCCGGCAGCAGATGTACGCTCCCCCGGTGGATTGGGAGATCATCCGCCAGGTGAAAAACGCGGTTTCCATCCCGGTCATCGGCAACGGCGATGTGGTGAGCCCCGAAACCGCCAAGGCCCTTTATGAGACCACCGGCTGCAATCTCATCATGATCGGTCGGGGCGCCCTGGGGGCCCCGTGGCTGTTCCGGCAGGTGCGGCAGTACCTGCAAACCGGGGCATATGAGCCGACCCCTCCGCTGGAAAAACGCATGGAGCTGATGGTGGAGCAGATGACCCTGGCCGTGCAATACAAGGGCGAGCGGGTGGCCAGCCATGAGGCCCGCAAGCACTGTGGATGGTACATCAGTGGGGTGCGGGGGGCGGCCCAGCTGCGCCGCCGTGCCGGGGAATTACAGACGCTGGACGACATAAAGCGGCTGGCGGAGGATGTGGTGAAGGCCGCCGCAGAATAGCAAAAGCGGAGCGTTAGAGCGGCGGAAAGGTCGTAGGGGGAAGTGCGGCAAAGAGGGTAAGTTAGTGTCTCTCGATGTGTCGTAAAGGCCTGCTTTAGATGAACCTAAGGGGTAAGCCCGCCCCACTGTGGGGTGTCCTCTCTTCTTCCAAGCGTAAACCATCGTTGACGATGTTATTTTTGACTTTCTTTCGCCGAATCGTTCCGCGGAGTTTTGATGCGCCAAAAATGATACACGGCATTTGTAATCGCAAAGCCATGGGGGATTCTGTCGAATAGATGTATAATTTAATAATAAAATACAGTATGTATAAGAAAGGCCGGAGGGGGCTGCGCCCCGGTTCCTTGGCCTGGCACAAAGCCTGTGGAGGAGTGGGCGAGCGGCCTTTTGCACGAACTTGGCCCGATGGATGCGGGCTTTGGCAAAAGATGCTGACCTGCCGAATGGCAGTGGGCGGGAGATCTGTCGAAAAGAGTATAAATTTGATTGAATTATACGGAATGTATTTGGTATAAAGGCGGAGTTTCCGCAAGGGGAGGGGCGGGCCACAGGCCGCCCCGGCGCAGCCGGGGCCAGCGGGCGGAGCCCGCTGAAACCGTCCCCCGCGGGGGACGGTTTGGCCTGCGGCCCGAATGCGCCCCCTGCACAGGCCTGCGGAGGAGTTCTGCCGCAATTTTCCGGGGCGTTCATACAAAGTTCATTTGAAATGCGGGCCCAAAGCGGGTACAATGGAGAGAGAAACCAAGGGAGGATGTGCCATGATGAAAAAACTGCTGGCCCTGGCCGCTGCGGCGCTTCTGCTGCTGGCTGCCGGCTGTAATAACAACCCAGCCGAACCGGAGCCCAAGCCTGACCCGGAATACCCGGTGACGGTGGGCAATGTGACCCTGACCGAGGCCCCTACGGCTGTGGTATCCCTTTCCCCGGCGACCACCGAAATGGTGTACGACCTGGGCTATGGGGAATTGCTGGTGGGGGTAAGCGAATACTGCACGGCCCCGGCGGCAGCTGTCGCCAAACCCCGGATGGGCAGCGCCTACCAGCCGGAGGTGGAAAAAATAAAAGCCAGCGGAGCCACGCTGGTGCTGTGCACTGTTCAGCCGACCGAAAGTACCCTGACCGAGCTGCAGCAGGCCGGAGCTCAGGTGCTGGTGCTGCCCCGGGCGGACTCGGTGGAGGGAATAAAGCAGAACTACCGGGCACTGGGCAGCCTGCTGGCCGGTAATGTGACCGGCACTGCTGCTGCGGAGACCGTAAGCACGGCGATAGACAGCAAGCTGGCCGAGACGACCGCCGCCCTTTCCGGGATGGCTGCCGCCCCCGATGCCACCCTGCTCATCTCCTACCCCTACCGCATGGCCACTGGGGATACCTTGGAGGGCCAACTGCTGGCCCAGGTGGGTTTCCACTGCAGCGGGGCGGACTACACCAACTGGCTGTACCCGGAAAGTGAGCTGAGGGCGCTGGAGCCGGATGTGATCTTCTGTGCTGAGGCGGACGAGGTGGAGACGGTGAAGCAGAGCTATGAGTATAAGGTGGTGGCTGCCGTGAAGAATGACAAGGTCATGGCGATTGATTTTACGGCGTTCCAAAACCAGAGCCTGCGGATGTTTGATACCCTGGCGGAGATGGCGAAATTCACCGCGGCGGAGCCTGCGGAGGCATAAAGATAACGGCCGGCATGGGGAACTGTGCCGGCATTTTTAGCGAGGAGAGGAGAATATGGAGATTCAGGAGCTCACAGTGGCGGAAGAAAAGCAAAAGGTGGTACGGCAGATCTTGGAGGGGCTGCCGGAATGGTTTGGCATAGCTGAGGCGCGGGAGGAATATATTGCCCAAAGCGCCGGACAACCTTGTTTTGCCGCGATGGAGCAGGGAAAGCCCATCGGCTTTCTTTGTCTGAAGGAGACCGGGCGTGATACCATGGAACTGGCGGTGATGGGAGTGGACCGAAAGTACCACTGCCGAGGCTGTGGCCGAGCGCTTTTTGCGGCAGCAAAGAAGTATGCGGCCCAAACCGGGTATTCTTTTTTGCAGGTAAAAACAGTGCAGATGGGGCGCTACAAAGAATATGATGACACCAACCGTTTTTACCAGAGTTTAGGGTTCAAGGAGCTGGAAGTATTCCCAAGCCTTTGGGATGAGTGGAACCCATGCCAGATTTACATTATGGCAATTTAGTGAACGCAAAAGAAAATTAGTTGCGGCTAAAAATGATGCTGTGCCACTATATCTTGCAGGGCAGAAAAACAGCACAAAATGAGGCGGGCAAAAAGAAGAATTTTCTGCGGAAAAGTGTGGTCTTGGGATGGAAAAAAGCACTTGCTTTCGGCACTCTTTACGATAAATATGTGGAGTGAAAAACACCTTCGCTTGACAAGGACACGCACACTTTTGCGTCGGACGCAACCTCCGCTCCTGTCGTGCTGACCCTGCGCTTTGCTTCGGGCAGCCCTCCCCGCTGCGGTGCGTCCTCCTTTCCCAGCAAGGTCTTACGACCTTGCTGGGACCCCAAGCGGAAATCGGCGCTGACTGCGTTATTGTCCTTGGCATACGCCAGTATGCCGGCGTCCTCTTCCTTGTCATCATCCGGTTTTCCCCCGCCGAAAAGTCCTACGGAGTTTTTGCGCGGGAGAAATGGCATCCGAGGAAGCGCGGAGCGGCAGGCAGGCTGGCGCCTGTCAACGCGATGCGCAATGTCGGGCGGTATTTATGCCCGCAAAAACTGTATGTGCTCTTGTCAAACAAAGGTAATCACAGAAAAGCATGGCGGAAGCTGCCGAGGTGCCGACTGAAAGGAGGTATACGACTATGAAGAAGATCGGATTGTTTGCGGCCGGTGTTCTGTTCGACACCGCCGGGCTCAAGATCCTGGGCTGCCGGGAAGCCAAGAAGGTCTACACCGGCGTAACAGCCGCCGCGCTGCGCGCCAAGGACTGCATGATGGATGCCGTGACCACCGTCCGGGAGAACGCCGAGGATATCTACGCGGACGCCAAGGAGCAGAATGAGCGCCGGGCGGCCGAGCTGGCGGAGGAAGTGGTGGAGGACGCCCTGCTGAGTAATCCCAAGGCAGGCCGGACTGGCGAGATAATCATTATAAAAGCGGAGGAAGCCGGACCAATAGAGGGATAGAATAAAGCCGCCGTTCTCCAAAAGGGGAACGGCGGCGCACAGTATCAGGGAGAAAATTAGCCGCGGCCGAAAACGGCGCGCCGCCGGATGGATCAGAGCGAGGCGATGTAGCTGCGCCAGCCGCCATAAGAGGAGATCTCCTTTTGGCCGCGGACGAGCTCCGGCTCACCGATGACGCCGAGAACGACCTCGCCATCAGAGAGGGCGACCTTGCCGACCGAGAGGCCCTCGGGCTCTTTCATGAGTACCGAGGCGAGCCCGGCGGCGGGAACCTGCCATACCTCCACCGCAACGCTGACAGCCTGGGGGTCGGCGGGATCCACCCGCAGCATGGCGGGGTTGTTGTCATTGATGCTCCACAGGCGGTAGCAAGGGGCAGTGGCGGCTTCCCGCAGGAAGGTGGCGCCGGCATCGAGGAGGTTCTTTTCCAGCGGGAGCCCCCGCATGAGGGTGCCGTTGACGGCGAGCTTGACAGAATCCATGGTGGTTCTCCTTTGCTTTTTATATTTAGGGGATAGTTCAGACTGGCAGTTAGAGCGTGAGCGTGCTTTACGCGATGAATCCGTGGGATTTCCGCTCCCCCAAAGGCAAGCCCCATGCTGCCGGGGATTACGAAATACCGGTCATAGATTTCGCACGGAGTGAGCTTGCGGTTATCGGGGTAATCGGTGGCGAATACCAGCCGGTTGACATCCAGCTGCCTTAGGATATGATTGGCTTTTCGATGCCGTATTGGTCGGCCCAATCGGTCAAGACGGCGGAGATGTTGAAGTATAGGACGAGGCCGATGAGCTCCTCGTATTGGAACGCGCCGGCGTGTGCCACGGAAACACGCAAGGTGGGGTATTTCCGGATAACACTCCTGATGCGTGAGGGGGAACAGGTATCATCCGGGAGGTGGGTCCTGGGATAGGAGTGGATCTCCACCGGCACACGGCTTTGATCGGCCCACGCGAAAACACGGTCGTAATAGGCACCGTCCACGGGGTAGCCGGTATTGGTGGGGTGAATTTTTACGCCCAGAAATTCTTTTTGTTCCAGGGCCTTTTCCAGGAGTTCCAAGGTCGTTTCGACCGGGTTGCAGATATTGATATCCGCGAAACAGAAGAAGCGGTTTTCCGCCTGCCGGCACATGGTGAGCAGGTTATCATGGACGGAGCCGGCCTAAAAATCCATGGAGAGCATGTAGGGAACATTGAACGGCATGACGCAGGCAGCTTCGATATGGTACTGATCCATGAGCCGCAGGTAGTCATCCACGCTGCCGTACTCAACGAAGCGGTCGCCGTTTCCCCGGCTGTTTTCGATCACATTGGGAGGGAGCAGGTGGATATGGGCATCTATTTTGGGAATGGATTTCCAATCGATCATGGGAATGCTCCTTGTACTTGTGTAAATGAAGGCCCGAATTAACCAGCCAATTGTTTATGGGCGATGGCAGCTTAATCCGCATGGAATGGCGTTTGTGCCACGAAGTCCATGAACTGATCGATGAGGGGACGCTTAGAGGGAATGAGGTTGGCGGCAACATGACATTTGGTGGCGGGCTGTTCGAACAGGAGGGGGATTTTTTTGACATTTTGGTTGGCTAGCACGATGTCCTCGGTGAGAAAGGTAACGCCCATGCCCAAATCCAGCATGGTAGTAACGGCAATGGCGGAATTGGTACGAGTGATGGGACCGGGTTTGATGCCGTAATGGGTAAACAGGTGGTTGAGGGTCCGGGCTTGTTCCCAGCTGCCGTTAATATCAACGGGACAGATGAAGCGCATACCATTGAGCTGGTCAGGCGTGATGGTATCGTACTGACTGAGAGGGTGACAGAGGCCGACACCGACAATATAGTTAGAGTGCGAGACCAGCACCTGCCGTACAGCGGCCTCATCTTCAATGCGGGTTTGCGCGGTAAAGATGACATCGCAGGTGCGGGAAAGCAGACTGCCGAAGATCTTATCGTAGTGGTATTCCCGCAGAACGATGGAACACTCCGGGTGGAGCCGCATAAAGCGGCTGACATAAAACCTGGCAAAATTCATATCATAGCCGCCAAAGCCGATATCTAGCCGGGTGGAGGAGGAACGGGAGATCTCCCGGCCGGACTGGAGAGAGAAATTATACTGTTCCACGATTTGGGCGGCTTCCTTAAGAAAGTAGGCACCGGCAGGGGTCAGCTCTACATGGTGACGGGTACGATCAAAGAGACGAAATCCCAGTTCATCTTCCATGGCGGCGATGCTGCGGCTCATGGCGGTTTGGGCAATATGGCATTCTTCGGCCGCTTTGGAAAAATTGAGGTGCTTTGCCACGCTGCAGAAGTACTGAAGGCTGTGGATGTTCACAAAAATGACCTCCTGTTTTTGAACAGATTGAAGAAAAGCATGGTGAATATTAACGGATTCTGAGCATTTGGTTAGTTAAAATACGCATTACGGTGGGTGATTTTTTGTTATTATAACATTTTTATACTAACAATACAACAAAGAGTCGTTTCACATCGAGATTCATTTTATGTATAATTACAAACAAGGACAAAAGTCCTCGGAAAAAGAGCAAAAAATGAAATTGATGTAGGAGGTAAACATGAAAAAGGTTTTAGCACTTGTACTTGCCTTGGTTATGGTGCTTTCCATGGCGGCCTGTGGCAACGATGCCAACAAGCAGGGTGACGCTGAGAAAGAGGTAACTAAGATTCGCTTGGCACACGACTATTCCCCCGAAACAGCAAACTCCATCGGCATGGAAAACTTCGCAAAGCTGGTGGCGGAGAAGAGCGGTGGTACGATTGAGATTGACATTTACAGCAATGGTGAGCTTTCCGGCCGCAACAGCCAGACCACCTTTAAGCTGCTGCAGTCCGGCGACATTGATATGGCAATCGTTCCCCCTCCCAATACCGATGCTTGGCAGTTGTTCTATCAGCCCTTCTTCTTCCGCGACAGCGACAGCGCCTATGCCGCCTGTCAGGGTGAAGCCGGTCAAATGATGCTGGATAAGCTGCGTGACAGCAATAATGTTGTGGGTCTTGCATATCTGCCTATTGCAATGAGAGCGTTTACCAACAGTAAGCACCCCATCCAGGCCCCTGCCGATATGGAGGGTCTGAACTTTCGCGTACTGGATGTTCCCACTTTGGTGACCTGGATGAAGGAATTTAAGGCCTCCGCTGTCCCCATGTCGATGGCCGAACTCTATATGTCCCTGCAGAACGGTACGGTAGACGGCCAGGAGAATCCCTTGGACACCATTAAGAACCAGGCTTTTTATGAGGTGCAGGAGTATCTTTCTATTACCAACCATATCTGGTCCTTCTCGCTGTTTGCGGTCAACGCAAATTTTTGGGATAAGCTGACCACTGAGCAGCAGGATATTCTGAAGGAATGCGCCGTGGAGGCTTCCAAAGATATCAAGGAGCTGGCGCCCGAGGTGAATGACGCTGCTTATGATTTCCTGGTGAATGAAAAGGGAATGAAGGTGAACACCCTGACCGAAGAGCAGTGGCTGGAATTCCAGAAGGCGGCTAAGCCTGTATGGAAGGCAATGGAGGCCACCATCGGTGCCGATGTGCTGAAGACCTGGATGGACGCTGTGGGAGTAACCTGGGACTGATATCCTGACGAGATAAAACATGAATAACTGAAAGACGGTAACTGCCCGCCGCCCGAAACGGTGTGCGCGGGCAGTTATTCTTATAGACAGCAGAGGTGTTTTTGATGAAAAAAATAATAGATGCCATGGATAAGGGAATAGGGATGCTGGAGAAAATTGTGCTGTTTGGCTCCATCACTGTTATGCTTATCGTTACGGCAATAGAAGTACTGGACGCAAAGGTGCTGCACGCCAACCTGATGTGGACCACTGAGGTGAACCGCATTATGCTGGTGTGGTGCATTCTTTCCGGCGCTTCGGTAGCGGCAGGAACCAGAAGCCACCTGGGGGTGGAGTTCCTGGTGAGAAAGATGCCGAAAAAGATAGCCAAATGGGTTGTGCTGTTTACCGATTTGATCTGCATTTTTGTAAGCGGATATGTGGTGGCCTCCGGCATTGCGCTGGTTTCCATGCAAATAAGACTGGGGTCGGTGTATTCCATTACCCGGTGGCCCACCGCCGTGGGTGAGCTGGCTGTGCCGGTTTGCTTTGCCCTGGTGCTGATCCGTATTTTGTTTACAATCTACCATGACTTTACAAAGAAGGATGAAGAGGAGGTTGCTGCGTAATGTTAATCATGCTGTTGGCTTTGTTCCTGGTGACGATGTTCCTGGGAACGCCCATTGCGTTTTCCATGTCCTTTGCGTCCATTGTGACCAATTTGACCCATGGCGCTTCCTCGCTGATGCTGACGGCGCAGCAGTGCTACGATTCCACCAGTAATCTTTCGCTGCTGGCAGTCCCATTCTTTATGCTGGCGGGTAGCATTATGAACATGGGTGGTATTTCACGCCGACTGATCAATTTCTGCCGGCTGTTTGTCGGCCGCATCCGTGGCGGCCTGGCCATTGTGGCTGTGTTGGCCGCCATGATTTTTGCAGCCATTTCCGGCTCCGGCCCTGCTACCGTGGCGGCTTTGGGTGTCTTTATGATTCCTGCTATGGTGAATGACGGCTATGATGTAGGCTTCGCTGGCGCTTTGATGGGCTCTGCGGGCGGCCTAGGTATTATCATTCCGCCCAGTATCCCCATGGTCATTTACGCTACGCTGGCTGGGTGTTCAGTGGGCACCATGTTCTGTGCTGGTATCGTTCCTGGTATCATTTTGGGGCTTGCCATGATGATCTATGCCTATATCATTGCCCGCAGGAACGGCTACAAGCCTGCCCCTGTGGATGCGCCTACCTTTAAGGATAAGGTGAAGGTCTTTGCGGACGGTTTGCCTGCCATTGCCATGCCCGTCATCATTCTAGGCGGTATTTATTCCGGTATTTTTACCCCCACACAGGCTTCCGGCATTGCGGTCATTTACGGATTGATCCTGGGCGTGCTGGTGTATAGAGAAATCAAACTGAAGGACATTGTAAAAATGTTTATTGAATCCGGTATTACCGCTGCTTCCGCGATGCTGATCGTCTCGCTGGCCGATGGGTTTAACTGGATCATTACCACCAATCGTGTGCCCAAGATGCTGAGCGACTGGTTCCTGGGGATCTTCAGCAGCGCTGCCGGTATTCTGCTCGCACTGATTGTTTTGCTCACCATTATCGGCTGCTTTATGTCTGTTAACGCCGCCATGATCGTACTGACGCCTATTTTGGTGCCGGTGATGCGCTCCTTTAATGTAAGTCCCATTACGCTGGGTATTATTATGATCATCTGCGTTTCGCTTGGCATGGTCACCCCGCCCTTTGGCGTTAACCTGTTTGTGGCAGCCGGTATTGCCAAGGTGCCTTTCGACTGTATGACAAAGCATGCCTTTATTCTGGTCGGGCTTTGCCTTGCGGTGCTGATAGCCATGGTGTTTATTCCAGGAATTATTACATTCCTGCCTTCGCTGCTGGGAATGTCGCTATAAAGGGGGCAGGCCTATATGGAGCGCACAAGGGAAATGCATATAGCGGAACGGGAACGCCGGATGGCGGTCCTAAACGGACTGATGGAGGAAAACGACCTAGCTGTGATGGTGTGCCATGGAAACGGCGCGATGGCGTATCAGGCGGATGTGAAATACATGACCGACCTGGTGACCCCCTGCGGGCATATGTTTTCCATGATGGTGCGGGGGGAACAGCCCATTGCCCTGCTGGGGCGTGCCGATGCCGGCTTCCATGCCAGACTGAAGACCTTTCTGGACGCGGACCATGTGGTTATCACACCGGATATGGTGGGCGAAATCTGCCGCAGGATAGAGGCGCTGCCCGGGGAACATCCCCGGGTGGGTGTTCCATCACTGGGGGAGTATCCCAAGTTCTTTACGGACGCGCTTTTCAAAACCGGGGCGGAGATTGTGGACATTACCGAGGCTTTTGTAGTGGCTAAGGCGCCCAAAGCCCCCTATGAATTGCAGCTGATTCAGGAGGCCTCCGACCTGGCGATCGCGGCCTTTGAGGAAGTTGTGAAATATATCCGGCCCGGCGTGACCGAAAAGGAGGTCATTGGCTATGCTGAGGGCTATCTGCGTGCTCACGGTGCCGAGGATCTGCTGATCCTTTCCCGAGGAGAGTACCCCCATGCCTTTATTAACCGTCCAACCTTCCGCCGCATTGAAAAGGACGATCTGTTTGTGTTTTCTGTGGAGATTGCCGGAGTGTACGGCTACTGGACACAGATCATCCGGCCCATCTTCCTTTCCAGAGGGAGCCACCGTGAGGCCTACGAGGTGCTGTGCCAGGTGAAAGAGGCAGTCCAGGCCGGTGTGGAGAAATTCCGCCCCGGCAACCTCATCTGCGATGTAGATGAAGCCATCAACAGGGTAGCGCGAAAGTATGAACTTTCCAAGGGCGTATGGGCAGGGCACTCCATGGGAATTGATTTAGGCGATGGGTATAATATTGGAGAATCCAATAAGATGGAGATCGTACCAAATATGATTCTGACCTTCCATCCCAGTTTGCTGGATAAAAACGGAGAGGGAGTGCTGTACGCAGATACTTATGTGTCCACTGAGGGTGGAGCTCGCTGCCTAACTGATAAGTACAGGGAGTCCCCCTATTGGGAGGATCTAAAAGAGTTGGTCAAATAACAAACGAGAGGAAAAACAAATGATTACAGACGCGAAATATGTAGCAGAACGGGATAGACGAGTGGCGCTGCTGGATAAACTGATAGAGGATACTAGGGTGGACGCGCTGGTACTGACATCGACTGCCCAGCAGGCCTACCAGATAGCGACTAAGTATGTTTCAGGCTATCAGTTAACGACTCGTCGTGATTTTGTTTTTATGAAGCCTGGTGAGATGCCTCGGCTGATTATCCCCACTGTAGGACAGCAGTTCCATGCCCGCCGTTTGAGTTGGCTGCCGGATGAGAATATTTACTGCGGCCCAATGGTGGAAACGGTGTGTGGTTGGATCCGCGAGTTGGGGCTGACGAAGCCCCGAGTGGGAATGTACGCGACCGCCGAGCTGCCGGTGCCGATCCAGCAGGCAATATTGGATGCCGGTGCTGAGATTGTGGATATTACCGATGCCTACACCAAGGCTCGTCAGCCGAAATCCGAATTTGAGGTGGAGCTGACCCGAGAGGCCACCCGCATCGCGGTGGAGTCTTTTGAGCATGTGGTGAAGATGATAGAGGTAGGTGCTACTGAACGCCAGATGGTAGGCGCTGGGGAAGGCTACCTGAGGGCACATGGCGCGGAGGATTCTTTGGTGCTGGTGCGCTCTCAACATCCGCATTCTTTTATCTGCCGTCCAACTGACTACCGAATGGAGCGGGATACCGCTACCGTTTATTCGGCGGAGGTTGCAGGGCCCTTTGGCTACTGGACACAGGTGCTGCGGCCGATCTTTTTCAGCAAGGGCTGCCAGCCAGAGGTACGGCACATTCTGGAAGTAATAAAGGAAGCAGAGGCTGCCGGCGCGGAAGCGATGAAGATAGGCAACACCGTGGCAGATGTAGCCAAGGCCGTGGAAAAGGTAGTGGCCCAAAACGGCTGCAAGACCGGTGTATGGAGCGGTCATGGTATGGGGCATGATTTGGGTGACGGAGTGGACATTGGCAATATGAATGAGATGGAGATCGTCCCCAACATGGTACTGACCCTACACCCCAGCGTCCTTAGCGATAAAGACGGCTTTCTATTTGGAAATACTTGGCTTGCAACTCCGGACGGTGCCGAGCTGCTTTCTCCCCAGTATTACAATACACACGAACTGGAGGAGCTGAAGGAGCTTGTGCACTATAAATAACGGCTGCATTCTGCGGAGGAAATGAATATGGCATGGTGGCTGCAGGGAGACCTGCAGCCCTTTGCACATTTTAGAAGCGGGATGGGGCGCAGCCCAGCCGCCCGCAGGGCGGCTGGGCTGCGCCCTGTTCTGACCCTTTGCAGGGGCTGGGTTAGGGGCAGGGAACAAAGCGAGGCCAATGAGAAATGGGCGGCTTGTGAAAGGGCCACAAGGCGGTAAAAAGCCGTTGACGAAGGCATTTTGGAGGCTTATAATGAGAATAACAAAATGGGTAAGTAGGAGAAAAAGTGCTTATCCCGGGAAAAAGGAAGGAGTAGCCCCATGAGCAAATTTAACATTATGGAGACCACTGTGGCCAAGGTGCAGGCCGCCTACCTGGACGGAACCCTGACCTGCCGCGAGCTGTGCGAGGATTACATCGCGCGCATCAAGGCGTATGACCACGAGGGCCCGGCCATCAATTCCATCATCTGTGTAAACCCCAAGGCGCTGGAGGAGGCGGATGCCTTTGACGCCTATGTAAAAGAGCACCACGCGCTGTGCGGCCCGCTGCACGGTATCCCTGTGATGCTGAAGGATAACTTTAATACCACCGATATGCCCACCACCGCCGGCAGCATCGCGCTGGAGGGCTGGGTGCCGGATAAGGATGCCTTTGTGACCAAGAAGCTGCGCGAAGCGGGCGCTCTCATTCTGGCCAAGACCAACCTGCATGAGTTCGCCATCTGGGGCGAGACCATCAGCTCGGTGATGGGTCAATCCGTGAACCCCTATGATCCCACCCGTACCCCCGGCGGTTCCTCCGGCGGCACCGGCGCTTCCATCGCCTGCAATATCGGTATCATCGGCCTGGGCACTGATACCATCAATTCCGTCCGTTCCCCCTCTTCCGCCAACAGCCTGGTCGGCATCCGCCCCACCATTGGTCTGGTTTCCCGCGCGGGTATCGTGCCCTATTCCCTGACGCAGGATACCGCCGGCCCCATCTGCCGCACCGTGGAGGACGCCGTTCGCTGCCTGGATGTCATCAAGGGGTATGACCCCGACGACGCCGAGACCGCGTGGAGCGTCGGCCATGAGGAATGCTACATGGATCACCTGAAGGCGGACGGCATGAAGGGACGCCGCATTGGTGTGCTGGAGAGCCTCTTTGGCAAGGAAGAGATCAATGAATCCACCAACAAGGTGGTGCGCAATGCACTGAAGGTCTTTGAGGAGAACGGCGCTACCCTGGTTCCCGTGACCGATAACATTGACCAGCCGTGGCTGACCAGCGAGGTTTCCGTCCATCTGGATGATTTCCAGCATGACCTGGACGGGTATCTGGCCACCCTGCCCGCCGACTGGAAGATCCACAGCATGGCGGAAATCTTGGAGCAGGGACTGTTCCATCCCTTCAGCGAAAGCAATATGCGGGACGCTATGACCCGCGAGGTGGGTTCTCCCCGCTATCTGGAGAAAATGTATAACAAGATCGGTGTGCGCACCCATGTGCTGAAGATCATGGCCGACCTGAACCTGGATGCCATGGTTTATCCGCATCAGCAGCAGCTGGTCTGCAAGATCGGTGCCAACCAGCAGCAGCGCAATGGCGTGCTGTGCTCCTCCACCGGTTTCCCCTCCATCGCGGTTCCCGCTGGCTTTGCGCCTGATGAGAACGCGCCCATCGGCGTGCCGGTCGGCATGGAGATCATCGGCCGTCCCTGGAGCGAGGCGAAGCTCATCGAGATCGCTTATGCCTTTGAGCAGCACTCTCACTTCCGCCGTCCGCCCGTATCGGCTCCCGACCTGAACAAGTAAAAGAATACGCCATAAAATGTCCCCCATCGGTGATGAGCCGGTGGGGGACGGTTTTTGCTCTTTATCGGTGGAGGAAAAAAGCCTTCTGTGAGGGCTGGCAGAGAGACGCCCTGCCGATGCTTTTTTCGCCTGTTCGGCGAAAAGAAAGCTTACTAAAGGGGAAACTAAGGGGAAGCCCTCTCTTGCAGGGCTCCCCCTCTTGTGGGAATGACCACACTGGGCCATCCCCACAATTCATCCCCTTTCGGAGCGCCCTCCGGCCTTAAGGGGTTTCGCCCATTGAAATGGGCGACCAAAGACGCTGTCTTTGGAAACTGCAAGCCTTTTGAAAAAGGCTTGACCGAAAACTTTACGAAGCGGCCGCGGCAAAGTACAGCGAGTACCCGCCCAGCTGCAGCACCAGCGTTTGCTCGGCGCTGCCATCCTGCCGGGTGGTGACCGATACCGCCGCGGGGCCGGTTTCATCCCCTACGGTGAGGCTGTAAATGGTGGCTTCCACACCGCCGCTATCCTGCCGGGTGTAGCTGCCCTCCCAGCTTTGCGTACCGGAGGTGAAGGTGAGCTTGCCATTCTCGGCCCGGCAGGTCAGTTCAAGCACTGCGGCATCGGGGTAGATCTCCTGCATGCTGTTCCCGATGAAAAGGATGCTGCCATCCTGGGTGGACTGCACCGTGACGACCTGCCAATCTTTATCCTCGATGCGGTGGGTGGTGACCTGCTTGCCGCAGGCGGTAAGCAGCAATACGCTGGCAAGAATAATAGCGAAAAATCGTTTCATAGGTTCCTCCTTAGTCTGGGCGGCGGCTCATAATGATGCCCAGTATCACCAGGGCGATGCAGCCCAATATGGCGAAGAGCAGGCCCCAGGGAAAGCCGGCCGTGATGAAAATAGCGGTGGGGCCATCCGCGCCGCCGATGATGCCGATGCTGCTATTGGCCGGGAGGCCATACCCCAGCATGAGCAGGGTAAGCACTAGCTGCGGCAGCAGCAACAGCCCGCATATCCCGGCGGCGATGGCGACCCATTTCCAGAAGCGGCGCCGGCGGCGATTCTGCTCCGCCAGCTGGCCGGTGAGGGCGCTCAGCTTATCCGCCAATACCGCTTGCGGTTCCAGCGGGGCGGTGTTTTCCGGCTTTGGAGCGCCCAGCAGCTCCTCTACGGAGACCTCCAGGCACTCGGCCAGCCGCACCAGCATATCGGCATCCGGGACCGAGAGCCCCTGCTCCCATTTGCTGACGGTCTGCCTGACCACATGCAGCCGTTCGGCCAGTTCCTGCTGGGAAAGGCCCCGGGCTTTGCGCAGTGCGCGGATATTTTCGCCCAGCATGTTGATCACCTCCCTTGGTGGTATCTACCCGCTATTATGGCACAAAAGGCGGCGGGGAAGCAAGCAACACATTTTAACATGGGGGAGAGTTTGCAAAATGGGAGGGGCGGGCTGCCGCCAAGGCCAGGATTCTGCTGGGATGGGAGGAGGAGCAGAAGGCGGGCCCCGCAGGGGCCGCGGCCGCAGGCCGCGGGGACGGGCTGAAAGGCCCGTCACGGCGCGGAGCGCCGCCCTGCGGGGCGGCCATTTGCCGGCTGCATAGAGGATGGACCCGGTGCGTATACTAAGGGCAAAGGGGGGCGTGGCAATGAAACAAAAACCGTGGAAAGCCTACCTGTGGGCGACACTGCCGACCATAGCAGGCGGGGTGTTGGCGGGGATCCTTTCCGGCAGCGGGGGCAACTACGAAAACTATATAAAACCGCCGTTATCACCGCCGGGGTGGCTGTTTCCGGTGGTGTGGGCGGTACTGTATCTGCTGATGGCGATAGGAATGGCGATGGTATGGAACGCCGACCAGGCCCATGCTAAGCCTGCCAGGAATCTCTATATCGTGCAGCTGGTGGTGAATTTGCTGTGGCCGTTTTTCTTCTTCCAGTGGGAGATGTGGGGCTTTGCGGTGATCTGGCTGCTGCTTCTCATTGCACTGGTGATGGTCATGGCTTTGCGGTTTGAGCAGATAAGCCCCAAGGCGGCCTATCTGCAGATTCCTTATCTCATTTGGCTGTGCTTTGCGGCGTATCTTAATATTGCGATATGGCTGCTGAACCGATAACAGGCAAAATGAAAATCCCCCGAAAGGGGGATTTTTTGCGCTTTGGATTAGGAAAGCGCAGTGGCAGTATTCTCAGTCAGGCGGAAGCGGAAAATATTATCCCAGTGGCGGCGCAAGGCCACATCGGCGGAAAGAGTGCTACTGTGGAAGCAGATGGACCACTGGGTATTGCTGGTGATATCCTTGGAGTCAGGCTCCTGGGCGACGGCCCGCAGGGCATCCCATACGGTAAGGGGGGAGAGGACATCCTTTTGCTGCGCTAATATTTTCAGTACAGTATCGTAGCGTTCCCGGCCATGGCCGTAGATACCGTTTCGCTGGTTGGGTTTGACCCGATCCGGGTAGAGCGCGTAGAAGTTGGTGGCGGCTGCCGCGGGGGTATCCACCAGGGGACGGGCGGGATCATCGCAGTCATATTCCACCACACGCCCATCTCCACTGGCATCGGTGATGTAGAAGTGATAATCCCGGCCGCCGGAGGCAAACATATCATACTCCCGCAGCAAGGCTACTGCTTCAGCGGTGGTGGCGGCGTGATCCAGTACCAGACGGATGGCCAAGGTGGGAGTGATGGTGGGTTTACCGGTCTGCTGGTAGGTGGGTTCGCTATCCAAGGTGAGCACAGCAATAGACACCCCCTTTTCATTCATGCCATCCAGACAGATGAACGGCGCGGTGAGGGTAGCCAGGCGGGTTTTTAGGCTTTGCTCCGGGGTGTTGGCCTGGATGTTATCCAAGGCGGCGAAGGCCACTGAGCGGTAGCTATCCTGTGGTGAGCAATAGACCACCATGGCGGAGGTATCGTAGCGAAAATCGTAATTACGGCCCATGCAAGCGGTACCATCCTGCTCCACTACGGCAAAGGCGGTGCAGCCGAAGGAGGGTGCCTGGATAGTGACCGGCAGCATCGGCAGCGCCTCTTCCAGGATGGCATCCACCATGCTTTGGTCATCGGTGATGCCGCGGGCGAGGAGGTCATTCAGGCTGTAACGGTAGCGGATATCCATGCGGTAGAGGTTATAGCCATCGCTGTAATCAGTGATTTTTTGCAGGGTGGCCATGCTTTGAAAACGGGTAAAATAGATGCCGGTAAAAACGAGGGCGGCCAAAAGCAGCAGCGCGGAGAGGAAGAGCAGAAGCTTTTTCATAGGACACCTCCGGGGTCATTGGTAGTAGATATTTACCGCGCGGCGGACGGCAATAGAACCCGGAGGGGAGAAAAAACTGGCAGGAGGGTGCAGGGGCAAGGCGGTCCGCAGGGCCCCCGGCGAAGCCGGGGTGGGGGCGGCCGCAGGCCGCCCCCAAGGCGATGCGAAGCGTCGCCTGCCCTGCGGGCCGGTACTGGGGCCCTGCACAAGGGTGAGGAGAAGCAGCAAAAAAACAGAAGCTGAGACAAAGAAAATCCCCTGCCAAAGAGCAGGGGATAGAATTCAGCCATTATTGATTTCCTCAAAGATATTGCCAGAGGAAAATACCACTGTTTCGCCGTTACCTTCATTGGCGGGGAAGTGGTTGCCGATGTAGCATTCATCCCCATCCGGGGTAATGAAGAACTCCGCTACGGTGGAAAGATAGCGGGACTGGGTATCGTAATCGGTGATGACGCGCTGCCACACACCATAGTAGTATTCCCGGCCCTCCACCGTCACCGGATCATTGAGGGTGAAGGTGTAGTTCTCCATCGGCTCCGCCGCCGCAAAGATATCCTCCATCTTTTTTATGAGGCGGGCACGGCGCTGTTCCTCGGTTTCCTCCGGTTCCGGTTCGGGCTCTGGGGAGAGGGGATCGGAAGCATCCGGGGTTCCAGCCTGGGGCGGATCGCCATGGACGATCTCGCTGATGGGATTGCCGCAGGCGGTGAATACCAGCAGGGTGGCCAGCAAGGCCAAGGTCAAGGTGATCAGTTTCATACGGCTCATACTGATGGAACTCCCTCCGTTAGGCCGCTCAGTCGGCGGCGCTTGACGATGAAATAGCAGATGATGTGGGTGAGCGAGGTCAAGATCCAGCTGATGGGGTAGGAGATGTAGAGTACCCGCAGATCGTGGTGAGTGGCGAAAATGGTATAGATCCACACCACACGGAAGCCGCAGGCGCCGATGAGAGTGACGATCATGGGCATGACAGAGCTGCCCATCCCGCGGATGATATCCGCCATAATATCCATAATGGCATCCAGACCGTAGGTGGTACCGACGATCATCATACGGATCATGCCCATGGCAATAACTTCCGAATCCTTATTGTAGAAAGCAAGCAGCGAATTGCCAAAGCCGTAGGCGATAAAGCCGAGAATCTCCGAAAGAAGGATGCCCAGGGCCAAGCACCAAAGGGTGATGCCCCGCAGACGCTTGTACTGCCCGGCGCCGAGATTCTGACTGGTGAAGGTGAGGGAAGCCTGCGCCACCGAATTGCAGCTGGTAAAAACGAAGCCTTCAATATTGACGGCGGCGGCATTACCGGCCATGGCGGTGCTGCCGAAGGAATTGATGGAGGACTGGATGAGGACATTGGAGATGGAGAAGATGGCACCCTGCAGACCGGCGGGAATGCCGATCTTGAGGATACGGATGAGCTTATCCCGGTGGATGCGCAGCTCCTTGAGGACGATGTGGTAGCAACCGTCGGTTTTCAGCATGCACCACAGCACCAGCGCGGCGGAGATATACTGCGAAACAACGGTGGCAATGCCGACACCCGCTACGCTGAGATTGAACTGGATGACCAGAAGCAGGTTGAGACCGACATTGACGATGCCGGCAAAGAAAAGGAAGATCAGGGGTCGGCGGGTATCGCCCACGCCGCGCAGTACCGCCGCACCAAAGTTATACAGCATACTGCCCGGCATCCCCAAAAAGTAGATGCGTAGATACAGAATAGCCAGTGGAAGGACATCGTCGGGGGTATCCATCAGCCGCAGGATGGCGGGGGTACACACCACGCCCACTACCATGACAAAGAAACCGCTGATGAGTCCCACCAACATGCAGGTGTGGGTGGCTTCGGAGACATCCTCGTACTGGGCGGCGCCGTAGTGCTGGGCAATGACGGCGCTGCCGCCGATGGAGATACCCATAAACAGGTTGACGATCAGATTGATGATGGAGCCATTGGAGCCGACGGCGGCCAGCGCGTGGCTGCCCACATACCGTCCCACCACGATGATATCGGCGGCATTGAAAAGAAGCTGCAGCATTCCTGTGGCCATTAGCGGCAGGGAAAAAAGCAGGATCTTCTGCGGCAAGCTACCGGTACACATATCTATTTCATACTTATGGCGTGCAGTAGCCAAGGGAAACAACGCTCCTTCTTTGTGCATATTGGGAAAAAGCCTAGTACAGCGCCGCGGGCGCTGCTGGGGCATAGAGATTAAGAGGACAGTATAGGTATTATAGCCCTTTTGTGCTCTAATGCAAGATATCCTGCATCAAATCTCCTTATCGCACAAAAAGGCGGCAAAAAGGAGAGAAAAGCACAACAAAACTGCCCATTATCCCAGCAACGGCAGCGCCGCTGCCAGAATTTCGGCGGCCTCCAGCGGACGGCTGCGCAGCAGGGGGCGGCGGGGTTCCTCCGGCAGGGCGGTGGATTCCGCGATGACAGCTTGCAGCTGGGCGGGGGTGTACCAGCGAAAGCGGCCAATGCCAAGCTGTTCGGCCCGGTGCTCCAGCAGGGCCAGCAGCAGGTCATCATAGCCGGCTTCCCGGGGCAGGCGCAGTTCCGCGGCTACGGCCGGCAGAATGTGCTCGAACAGGGCACGGCGAGGGGAGAGCCCCTCCGGCAGGCGCAACGGGATACCGGCGGCCTTTATGGCGTTCTCCGGCAGGGCGGCAAAGGCCGCAAAGCCATCGGCTTTTTCGGAAAAGTAATACAGCTGGCCGGGGAGCTCCCGCATAAACCGCATGGTATCGTAGTAGCCCATCTGAATATTGCGGCGGCTGGTGGCGGGATCGAACCGCATGACAGGGCCCAGCTGCTCACTGGGGAAGATCTGACGGATCTTCTGCTTATCCCGCAGCGGATGGATGATGCCGAAGCCATTGAGCCGGATGGCGATGACCTCATCGCAGCCGTAGTCCAGCAGCTCATTATAGGGGCAGGCATCATACAGGCCGCCGTCCAGGTACTTCTTATCCCCAATGACGGTGGGCTGGAACCCGGGGAACGAAGCCGAGGCCAGCACATGGTCCAGCACATTTTCGGGGGTCATATCTTTCTTATAGGCGATCAGCGGCTGAAGCTCCGGGAAAGCCACGGCGATCATGCCATAATCAATGGGACTTTCCAGCAGTCGCTGGGGGTCAATGTTCTGCTCCAGGAAGGCACGGATTTTGGAGGTATCGATACCGCCGTTTTCCAGCGCGGCTTTGATATTTTCCTTGAGGGCCGAAAGGGTATTGAGGTTCACCTGCCGGTTGATGATTTCCAAAAAGCCTTTGTCCTCCTCAGAGAACAGATCGTCATTGGCGGTCGTCTCCCAAAATTCCGCGGCCTTTTCACAATCGCCCTGCGCCAGCAGCGCCGCATTGATGGCGCCGATGGAAACACCGCAGATGACATCAAAATGATAACCCAGTTCGGTAAGGGCGCGGTATGCGCCGATCTCATAGGCGCCTTTGGCACCGCCGCCTTCCAGTGCTAAACCCAGCATAGTGATGCTCTCCTTTCATCTATCCACAGCGGATTCTATTCCATGCTCATCATAACCGAAAGGGCGGGGGAAAAGCAATGCTCCCGCCGTCCTTTTTACAAATCGTTCATGCTTTTTCGGCAGGGAAAATGCCGCAGACCGTCAGCACATCACCTGCCACGGTAAAGTGCACCTCCAGCCCGGCAAAGGGAAAGCCGTATACCCGGTCGCTATCCTGCTGATAAGCCGGCCGGGGGTCCTGTGCCAGTACCGCCCGCAGGGAAGCCCGGTGCGCCGCGGGAACCTTTTCTTCCCATTCCGGCGGCAGTATCACCGTGAGGACATGTGCTAGCCCATCGGAGGAATACCCCCCGGTGGCCTCCGGGTGGCAATCGGCATGGGGCAGGTAGGGCTTTACATCATAAATAGGTGTGCCGTCCATCAGGTCAGCCCCGGCTACCCGCAGCACCGTGCCCCATTCTGGATGGTGCACCACCCCCAGCAGCTTGACGCAGGAAAGCCCAATGGCATTGGGGCGGAACGGTGACCGGCTGGCGAATACACCGACCCGGCGGTTGCCGCCCAGCCGGGGCGGACGCACGGTAGGCCGCCAGCTCTCCCGCTTCGTTTCGGAAAATTCCCATAGCAGCCACAGGTGGCTGTAGCCCTCAATCCCCCGTAGTGCTTCCGGCACCCGGTACTCCGGCCGGAACACCACCAGCGCTTCCAGCTCCGGCACCAGCCCGCTCTGCCGCGGGATGCCGAATTTGGTGGGAAAGTCGCTGCGGATCTCCGCGATTACCTTAATAACAGCTGTTTCTTCCATGGCTCCTCCCCATGATTTCTGCAAGCCGCAGGGATGGGGCCCGCAGGGCCGCCCGCCGTAGGCGGGCGTAGGCGGCGCAGCCGCCAAACCCATCCTCTGGATGGGTTGCCCTGCGGGCCCGACCCGGGCCGCGAATTCTGACTCTATTTTACCATGCCATTCCGAAAAAGAAAAGCAGATGGCGTGCGGTTCAGTCCTTATTCTCCTTGGCGCTCCAGTCGGCCACCTCCAGCCGCCACATGGCGGTGCGGGCCATGGTCTGCGGCGGGCAGCCCGGTGCGCCGGGCAGGTACCGGTCGATCAAAAGCCGCATGGCCTGGGGCTTTTCTTCCTCGGTCAGCGGGGTAACAGTCGCCTTGCCCATTACGCAGCCGTACCGTGTGGTAATGCCGTGCCCCGGCAGCTGCACTACCCGGTGGCCACAGTCCATCTGGAAGGAACAAGCCCCGTTTTGCCGCAGCAGCTCCGCCTTGCGGCCTTCTGCTGCCCCGTGCAGGTAGAAATACAGCCGCCCCTCTTTTTCCTCCCAGCCAAAGTTCATCGGCACGATGTAGGGGTAGTCCCCATCGGCCAGTCCCAGCCGCAGCACATCGCACTGGCGGATGATCTCCTTGACGGCCTCCAGCTCTGTTACTTCCCGGTCTTTCCGGCGCATTTCTTCCATACTATTCCCTCCGGCAGTTTTTCTTTATTATAGCAGGTTTGGCTTTACGGCACAAATTCCGCCGTCCCGCCTAAAATCCCGGGATTTTGCTTTCCCTCCGGGGCAGGATATGGTATAATAAAATATAAATGTATGTTCTCAAATCTCCCCACAAGGAGGCCCATCATGAAAGTCCTTGCCTTTGATGCCAACAGCATCGTCAACCGTGCCTTTTACGGCGTGCGGCTGCTCTCCACCCGGGAGGGCACCTATACCAATGCCGTTTACGGCTTTTTCAATATTGTTTATAAGCTCATCGAGGAACAGAAGCCGGATGCGGTCGCCTTTGCCTTTGATCTGCGCGCACCCACCTTCCGGCACAAAATGTACGAACAGTACAAGGGCACCCGCAAGGGTATGCCGGAGGAACTGCGCCAGCAGATGCCGCTGGTGAAGGAAATGCTGCGGCTTTTGGGCTATCCCATTCTAGAAGTAGAAGGCTACGAGGCGGATGATATTCTGGGCAGCCTGGCCCAGCAGGGGGAGCAGAACGGCGATACCGTCCTTATCTGCACCGGCGACCGGGACTCTCTCCAGCTCATCACCGATAAGGTCAGCGTCATCTTGGCCAAGACTGCCCCGCAGGGCGCCGTTTATGAGATAATGGACCCCGCCGCCATTCATGAAAAATACGGTGTGACACCCCGGGAAATGATCGAGGTCAAGGCCCTAATGGGCGATCCCTCCGATAACATTCCCGGCGTGCCCGGCATTGGCGAAAAAGGCGCTCTGGCCCTTATCCAAAAGTATCACACCATCGAATATATCTATGCCCATTTGGAGGAGTTGGAGTTGACCCCGGCGCTCCGTAAAAAGCTGGCCGAGGGCCGGGAATCCGCCGCCCTCAGCCGGGAGCTGGGGACCATCTGCTGCGAGGTGCCGGTACCCCAGTGGAGCGAACTGAAGCCCCGGCCCCGGCAGGAGGACGCCCTTTATGCCTTCCTTTCCCGGCTGGAGCTCAACCGTCTTATCACCAGGCTGGGTCTTGCCGCCCCGGAAACAATGCCGGAAGGATCTGCTGCGGAGGAAACGGCTCCCGCTGTGACCTTTGCCCCTCTTACCGAAGAATCTGACCTTGCCGCCTGGGGCAAGGAAACCCCGATCATCCTTTCGGCCCGCTGGGCGGAGGATGGTACGCCTGCCGCCCTCTGCGTCCTTTGCGGGGAGCAGCTATGCGGCTGCGAGGATCCCGCTGCCTCCCTGTGGCAGAAAATTTTCTCTTTGCCCAATCCCAAAATCACCGCCGACGCAAAACCCTATTATAAAGCGGCGCTAAAGGCGAATAATACCTTTGCCGCCCTATGGCTGGATGCCGGTCTGGCCGGGTATCTGCTCAATCCCAATGCCAGTGACTACGCCGTGGAACGCCAACTGGCTCAGCATGGGCTTTCCCTCCCTGCGGCGGAGGCCCCGCAGAAGCTGCTGCCGCTGGCACGGGAATGCTTGGGCCTTTCGGCGCTTTCTCCCCTGCTGGAGCGGGAGCTGGAAGCGAACGGCCAGCAAAAGCTGCTGCGGGAGGTGGAGCAGCCCCTCTGTGAGGTGCTGGCCTCGATGGAGCTCACCGGCTTTCGCGTCGACCGCGAGGGCCTGCGGGAGTTCGGCATCTACCTGGATGGACTGACCATCCAGCTGGAGCAGGAGATCTATCAGCTGGCCGGCGGCAAATTCAATATCAATTCCCCCAAGCAGCTGGGAGATGTTCTTTTTGGCAAGCTGGAGCTGCCTGCCAAAAAGAAAACCAAGAGCGGCTATTCCACCAATGCCGAGGTGTTGGAGGAGCTGATCCCCTATCACCCCATTATCAGCAAGATACTGGAGTACCGCAAGTACAAAAAGCTCTCCTCCACCTATGTGGAGGGCCTTAAGGACACCATTGGCCCCGACAGCCGCATCCGCTCGGTGTTCCGCCAGACCGATACCCGAACCGGCCGCATCAGCAGTGCGGAGCCCAACATGCAGAATATTCCCATCCGTACCGAACCCGGCAGCCGTATGCGGGATTTCTTCGAAGCGGAGGAGGGCAACCTGCTGGTGGATGCCGACTATTCCCAGATCGAGCTGCGGGTGCTGGCGGCCCTGGCCAATGACAGCGCCATGATCGAAGCCTTTCGGGAGGGCGTGGATATCCACACCCGTACCGCCGCGCAGGTATTCGATCTGCCGGAGGCCTTTGTCACCCCACAGATGCGCTCCCGCGCCAAGGCGGTCAACTTTGGCATCGTCTATGGCATCGGCGCCTTCTCCCTTTCCCGGGATATTGGTGTTTCGATGCAGGAGGCCGATACCTACATTAAGAATTACAAAAAGACCTACAGCGGCATTGCCGCCTACCTGGAGCGTGCCATAGAGGACGCCAAGGAAAAAGGCTATGCCGAAACGCTGTTCGGCCGCCGCCGCCCCCTGCCGGAGCTGAAAGCCTCCAACCGGGTGCAGCGCGCCTTTGGCGAACGGGTGGCGATGAACGCCCCCATCCAGGGCACCGCCGCAGATATTATCAAGATCGCCATGGTGCGGGTGTACCGCCGTCTAAAGACGGAAGTCCCCGCCGCCCGCCTTATTTTGCAGGTTCACGATGAGCTCATTGTCGAAACACCGCAGGGATCCGCCGAGCAGGTGCGGGAGCTGGTGCGCCAGGAGATGGAATCCGCAGTCTCGCTGTCGGTTCCGCTTTTGGTGGATGCCAAGGTAGGAAAAACCTGGGGCGAAGCCCACTGATCCCTCGCTAATTTCTGCAAGCCGCAGGATCGGGCCGCAGGCCGCCCCCGCTTCGCGGGGGCACGCAGGCACCGCCTGCGTCGGCGGCTGCGCCGCCGGGCCTGCGGCCCGCCCTGCCCCCTGCGGAATCCCACCCCATCCCTGCCGAAAGGAGCCTGTCCATGCCTATCGCCATCCGCCCCGCGGCCGAAAGCGACCTGCCCGCCCTTGCCGCTTTGGAATCAGCCTGCTTTGCCCACCCATGGAGCGAAAAAAGCCTGGCAGAAACGCTCGGCAACGGCCGCTCGCTGTTCCTTTTAGCGGAGCAGGCAGGGGAGCCGCTTGGCTACCTTGGCATGGAGTATGTGCTGGATGAGGGCGGCATCACCAATGTGGCGGTTTTTCCGGCACACCGCCGCCAGGGCATCGCCGATGCTCTGCTCAATGAGCTGCTGCGCCGGGCCAAAGGCCTTGGCCTTGCCACCGTTACGCTGGAGGTGCGGGAAACCAATGCCCCTGCCATTGCTCTTTACCAAAAACATGATTTTGTACCGGTGGGCCGCCGCAAAAACTACTATACCGCGCCGACAGAAGATGCTATACTGATGACAGTCACTCTGTAACTGAGTAAAAATAAAAAGGAGTGTATCACTATGAAAAAGAATCCCATCCACTTTTACTGGGGCCGTAAAAACGGCCTGGTCGTCACCCGTGAGGACGCCGAAGGCAACCACCCCGAGGTCATTTTCGTCAGCAATCAGCTCTCGCTGGATAAGCTGAGAAAGACCGGTGTCATCCTCCTGGCCGGACTGTTCCTGTTCTGGCGCATCAGCCGCCTGGTTCACCGCATTGCCCGCCGCCATCATAAAAAAGAAAATTAATCCGGAGCCCGTATGAAAATTCTCAGTATCGAATCCAGCTGCGATGAGACCGCCGCCGCGGTCATTGAGGATGGCCGGAAAATCTGTTCTTCGGTCATCCATACGCAGGTGGAAGAACACAAGCTCTACGGTGGGGTCGTCCCGGAGATCGCCTCCCGCCGCCACATCGAATCCATCTGTGGGGTGACCGCCGAAGCGCTGGAGCAGGCAGGCCTTACCGCCCGAGAAGTGGATGCGGTTGCCGTTACCGCGGCCCCCGGCCTGATCGGCGCCGTGTTGGTGGGGGTCAATTTCGCCAAGGGCTTGGCACTTTCGGCGGAAAAGCCCCTCATCCCGGTTCACCATATCCGTGGCCATGTGGCGGCAAATTATTTGGCTCATCCCGAGCTGGAACCGCCTTTTTTGGCACTCATCGTCAGCGGCGGGCACAGCCATATCGTATTGGTGCGGGATTACTGCGACTACACCATCCTGGGCCGCACCACCGATGACGCCGCGGGCGAAGCCTTCGATAAGGCCGCCCGCTGTGTCGGCCTGCCCTATCCCGGCGGTGTGGCGCTGGATGCCATCTCGCACGAGGGCAATCCCCACGCCTACCCGCTGCCTACCCCCCATGCCGAAGGGGAGTTCAACTTCTCCTTTTCGGGGCTCAAAACAGCGGTCATCAATCTGGCGCACAATGCCGAGCAAAAGGGCCAGCCCCTGGTCCCGGCCGATCTCGCCGCCAGCTTTTGCTGCCATGTCAGCGAGATCCTGTGGCAAAAGACCGCCCTGGCCGCCGAACGCTGCGGCTGCGATAAAATCGTGCTGGCCGGCGGTGTTTCCGCCAATAGCTGGCTGCGGCAGCGCGCCCAGCAGGGCTGTGCCGAAAAAGGCTGGCAGCTTTACATGCCGCCGCTTTCTCTCACCGGGGATAACGCCGCCATGATCGGTGCGCAGGCTTATTACGAGTACCTGGCAGGCCATACGGCGGATGAATCCCTCAATGGCTTGCCCACCATGGAGATCACCGAACAGTTTGGGGCATAAGGGCTTATTAGCCCGCGCTTTTTCCGTTCGCGGAAACTTAACAAATTTGGTGGTAGCATTTCCCGCGGGGATAGGGTATAATAGATGCGTAAAAACAGGCCGGTTTTCCGGCTTTATCAGAAGGGAGATATAAAAATGGCACTTACTTCCAACAAGTCCGTTCTCAAATGGGTGGACGAGATGGTCGCCCTCACCAAACCGGATCATGTCGTCTGGATCGACGGCAGCGAGCAACAGCTGGAGGCGCTGCGCGCCGAGGCCTGCTCCACCGGCGAGATGATCAAGCTGAATGAGGAAAAGCTGCCCGGCTGCTATCTGCACCGTTCCGCGGTCAATGATGTAGCCCGTGTAGAAGGCCGTACCTTCATCTGCACCCGCAAGGAAGAGGACGCTGGTCCTACAAATAACTGGATGGACCCCAAGGAGGCCTACGAAAAGCTGGGCAAGCTCTTTGATGGCGCCATGAAGGGCCGCACCATGTATGTCATCCCCTACTGCATGGCGCATGTCGGCTCCCCCTTTGCCAAGGTGGGCATCGAGCTGACCGACTCCATCTATGTCGTTCTTTCCATGGCCATCATGACCCGCATCGGGCAGAAGGTAATGGACTTCCTGGGCGACAGCGAGGATTTCGTAAAGGGTCTGCACTCCAAGAAGGACCTGGATGAGTCCGAGCGCTACATCGTCCACTTCCCGGAGGATAACACCATCTGGAGCATCAACTCCGGCTACGGCGGCAATGTGCTGCTGGGCAAAAAGTGCTTCGCCCTGCGCATCGCCTCCTTCCAGGCCAAATCCGAGGGCTGGATGGCCGAGCATATGCTCATCCTCGGCATCGAAAATCCCGAGGGCGAGACCAAGTATGTCACCGCCGCTTTCCCCTCCGCCTGCGGAAAGACCAACCTGGCCATGCTCATCCCGCCCAAGAAGTACGCCGAAATGGGCTACAAGGCTTGGTGCGTCGGCGATGATATCGCCTGGCTGCGCATTGGCCCCGATGGCCGCCTTTGGGCTGTCAATCCCGAGTATGGCTTCTTTGGCGTAGCGCCCGGTACCAATGCCAAGAGCAACCCCAACGCCCTGGCCACCACCCGCAAGAATACCATCTTCACCAATGTGGTGCAGAACCTGGATGATAACACTGTCTGGTGGGAGAAGCTGGATAAGAATCCTCCCAAGCACGCGCTCAATTGGAAGGGCGAGCCCTGGGACGGCAGCGACGGCACCCCCGGCGCCCATCCCAATAGCCGCTTCACCGCGCCCAGCCACAATTGCCCCTGCCTCTCTCCCGAGTATGAGAATCCCAATGGCGTTCCGATCTCCGCCATCATCTTCGGCGGCCGCCGCGCCAAGACCGCTCCGCTGGTCTACCAGTCCCGCGATTGGGCCCACGGCGTCTTTGTAGGCTCTGTTCTGGCCAGCGAGACCACCGCTGCCGCTACCGGTGCTGTCGGTGTAGTCCGCCGTGACCCCATGGCCATGCGTCCCTTCATCGGCTACCATGTCGGCGATTACTTCGGCCACTGGCTGGAGATGGGCGAAAAGCTGGGCGATAAGGCCCCGAAGATCTTCCATGTCAACTGGTTCCGCACCGATGATGAAGGCAACTTCCTGTGGCCCGGCTTCGGTGATAATATGCGTGTTCTGCTGTGGATCCTGGCCCGCTGCGAAGGCAAGGTCAGCGCCCGCGAGACCGAAATCGGCTATCTGCCCTATGTCAAGGATATCGATATCGAGGGTCTGGAAAACGACGGCAAGGAGTTCACCCACATGATGCTGGATGAGCTGCTCAGCGTCGATAAGGCCCTGTGGCGCGAGGATGCTGAGAACATCGAAGGCTTCTATACCTCCATCGGCGAGCGCCTGCCCGCCAAGCTGTGGGAGGAGCTGGAGACTCTCAAGAAGAACCTCGAATAAGTGTAACATTTGGCCGGCTCCCTCATCGGGCGATGGGGGAGCCTTTTCCCACTATTCTTACCCAAAAGACCGGAGGACGCCATGGAAAGCATCTTTGAGAATACCACCACCCTCACCCGACAGAACCTGACCGAAATGGCCCGGGCCACCGTCCCCCGGTGGAGCCTGCTGGTCGGCATCATCCCGGCGGTTTTGGCGGTCGCCGCCGCCATTTGGGATCTTGCCCGGCGGGGCATCAGTCTGTGGGCCGGGCTTCTGCTGCTGGCGGCCTTTGCTTTGGTTATGACCACCTACGGCGCGCCCGCGCGGGTCGCGCTCAAGATCGCCAAGCGCAATTTTAAGAAATACGGCAGTGAGGTCACCGCCACCCTCTGCTTCTATGAGGATAAGGTCATTGTCCACAACCATCAGGAAGATTCCGAGGGGGACCTTCGCTACGAGCAGATTTTAGCCGTCCGTCAGAGCCCCCGGCTTTATCTGCTGGAGCTCCCCGGCAAAACCGCCCTGATGCTGGAAAAGACCGCCTTTACCAAGGGCGCCCCGGAGGAATTCGGTGCCTTCCTGCGGCAGAAGTGTCCCGGCCGGGTCACATTTTGAGGAAAGTTCCCAATAAAAGACTTACATCCGGGAGAAAAGTGTGCTATACTATTTCCCATAAAAAGTGTGATCTAAAATTCCGCAGCATCTCTTCTAATAGAAATAAGTCCTATGGGCGTAGTCTATTGCAAGTGCAAAAGATTACGCTCTTTATTATTTCTTTTACAGGAGGGCAGTAAAATGCCAAAGACCAAAACACAAAGGATCGTATTCGGGATATTGATGTCATTTTTTATGGCATATGGCATGGAGGTTTACAATATCGCCATCCGCATGGGTTACAATCTAACCGTGGGACAGGGCTTTTCGTCCATCACTTATCCGGTGTTTCTCGAAGCACTGAAGGAAGCAGTGGGGATGAGCGTGATTGTTTTTATCGTCTCCAATTTGGTCGGCAATCGGGCCGGGGCCGCCTTTATGGCAAAATACTGTGCCCCCGACAAGGATAACCCCTATTTCTGCCGCGTTATGCGCCAGGCCGGCACCATATTGGTCATGTGTCCCCTTATGAGCCTTATCGCGTCCATCCTTTTTCAAGTCATTTTGGGTGGCCAGCTGCTATTTCGGCTGCCGGCCATCTGGATTGGAACGGCCATGAAAAACTTCCCGATGGCCTTCTTCTGGAACATGTTCGTCGCCGCGCCCCTCATCCACTGGATATTTGAAAAATGGAACAGCAGAGCCCGCTAAAAACAACCCGCTGGACAATATCAAAAAAGGCCCCCACCTCACGGTGAGGGTCTTTTCTATCGTTATATCACTTTTTTCTTCAGCCACCGGCCGCTCAGGCACCGCGGCAGATAAAAGGCAATGCGTATGAACCAGTCCGCCACAATGGCCACCCACACGCCCATAATGCCCCACCCGAAGGAAACAAACAGGTGGCTGCACAGAATGCGTCCCAGCCACATGCCGGTCATCGCGCCAATCAGGCAGAACCGCACATCGCCCGCCGCCCGCAGACAGGGAGTAATGGTAAAGGCCAGCGGGTACAGCGTCACCACAATGCAGAAGTAGAACCGCAGCAGCCGCAGCGCCACCGCCGTGGTCTCCGGCGTCAGCTTAAACAGCGAGAGAATGGGATCGGCAAAAAGCAGTGTCCCGCCCGCCGTAATAAAGAGGCAGATATAAGCCAGCCCCACCAGCCACTTGGTGTAGTATTTGGCATCCTCAGCTTTGCCGGCCCCCAGGCATTGCCCCACTATGGGGACTGCCGCCAGGTGAATGGCCGAGGTCGGAATCAAGATGATGCTCTGCAGCGTGTTCATCACTGCGTTGGCGGTAATGGCTGCCGTCACCAGCGTGGAGACCAGACTTGCCACCAGCAGCTTACCAATGTTAAAGGCCGCGCTCTCCAGCCCGCTGGGGATGCCGATACGCAAGATCCGTCCGAACATCTCCTTTTGAAACCGCAGGTCGCCAAAGGAACGCATCCCCACCCTGCAGTCCGGCCGCAGCAGCTTATAGAGCATAATAACAGCACCCAGAATGCGGGAAGCCAGGGTAGCTAGCCCGGCGCCCAGCACCTCCAGCCCAAAGCCATAGATCAATATGGCGTTGCCGATGAGGTTCAGTGCATTGGCCGCTGTGCTCACCGTCATCGAAAGATTGGAGTTGCCCACTGCCCTAAATACGCTGGCCCCTACATTATACAGCGCCAAAAAAGGATAGCTTATTATAGAAACGGTAAAGTAGGTACGGGCATAGGCCATCACCTGCGGCTCTATCTGCCCAAACAGCAGCACCAGCAGCTCATCCCGGAACAGCATAAACAGCACCGAGATCATCATCGAAAAGCCCACCAGCAGCAGGGTCAGCTGCCCCACGCTGCGCCGCGCGTTTCCTTCCTCCCCCCGGCCGATGTACTGTGCCAGTACCACACCGCCGCCGGTGGCCAGCGCAGGGAACAGCCACAGGAACACCGCGTTCACCGAATCAATGAGCGATACCCCGGAAACCGCCGCTTCGCTGCAGCTGGCCACCATCACCGTATCCGCCATGCCTATGGTCATGGCCAGCGCCTGCTCTACCATCAGCGGTACCAGCAGCTTCCGCAGGTCCGCCCGGCTAAACATCCTCTCCAACTTACTGTCTCCTTTTCCTCTGCAAAAATCACGAGCCCCTATTGTACCACGCCCACAGCACAATTGCAAATGCAGGTTTCAGCAGGGGGCAGGGTAGGGCCGCAGGCCAAGCCGCCCTCCGGGCGGCTTATGCGGGCTTTGCCCGCATCGGCGGCTCCGCCGCCGGGCCTGCGGCCCCTGCTCCTTCCCAACCCCTTCCCCTTTGCGGAAAAGCCTTCCCCTCCGCACCGCTGCGTCGTGCAAGCTCTATTAAAATGTAAAATATACTTGACATTATAATGGAACAGTGCTATGCTGAAAGCAGAAAGCGAGGCGAGGAGCGATGGATGCTTTTCTGCAAAGCCCATGGGCGCCGCTGCTGCTGACAGTAGTCGTTTGGGGTTTAGTACAGCTGATAAAGGCTCTGTTGGATCGCAAATAAGGGGGCGCGGATATGGACTTCGTATTTTTGGGCTTTATGGCGGCGATGGCAGTCGCCGGCTTGGTAGTCGGCAAGCTGGCGGGAAAAAAACTTGGCAAAGCCGAATTTGATGAGCGGCAGCAGCTGGCCCGCGGCAAAGCCTATAAGGCTGGCTTCTATACCTTACTGGTGGGGCTGCTGGCGGTGTACCTCATCCCGATCTTTACCGAGTGGCAGCCAAAGGATACAGCCCTGCTGCCCTTTGCGGTGATCTGCGTGGGGGTGACGGTCTTTGCCTGTGTTGCCGTTGCCAACGATGCCTACCTCGGCATCCGGCAGAACCCGCGCGCCATGCTGCTTGTGATCGGCATTGTGGTGGTGGGGAACCTGACTGCGGGATTTTCCGTTATGGAATCGGTGGGCTTTGCCGATGGCCTGGCGGTGGAGAACAGCATGAATTTCATCATCGCTGCCATGGACCTCATCATACTGGCGGCATTGGCCATCCGGCTGCGCATGGCTGCCCGGGATGAGGAGTGACGCCATGAAGAACCTGAAGTTAAAAGCGGCCCGGGCGGCGATGGGGCTTTCCCAGCAGGCGCTGGCGGAGCTGTGCGGCGTTTCACGGCAGACCATCGTGGCCATCGAAAAAGGGGATTACAACCCCACCATCAACCTGTGCCGGCAGATCTGCCGGGTGTTGGGCAAAACACTGGATGAGCTGTTCTGGGAGGACGATCAAGGAGAGCCGGAGGACTAAAGCCCCGGCCCGCATGCCTCCATCCTCTCTTCCCAAATCAAAAGCACACCTCTCCCAAAAGGGAAAGGTGTGCTTTGCTTTTTTGTATGGGTTACAGCTCCTCGCGGGCCAGCTCTTTCATGCTGTCCGCCTCGGTGATCTTCCGGATCACCCGGCAGGGGTTGCCCGCCGCCAGGGTCCCGTCGGGGATATCATGCAGCACCACGCTCCCGGCGCCAATGACCACATCGTTGCCAATGGTCACCCCGCCGATGACCGTCACATTGCACCCGATCCACACATTGTTGCCAATGCGGATGGGCTCGGCGTTTTCGGCAATGGTGGGCAGTCCGTCGTCGCCGCACATCAGCCCCAGCCGCTCATGCGCAATCAGTGGGTGAGAGGCCGCCATCAGCGAAACATTGGGCGCGATCATGACATTATCTCCAATGTAAACATCCGCGTCATCCAGCACGCAGAAGTTGTAGTTCGCGAAGAAATCCTCCCCGATGTAGGTGTGGATGCCATAGTTGAACTGCACCGGCGTCTGGAAGTAGAACCGCTCCCCGATCTTTCCCAGAATGGACCGCATCAGCCCCGGAATGCGCTCATCATACTCATCCAGCGTGTTCACCAGGCGGCAGGTCTCGTGCGCCTTGTGCTTGGTGTCCCGCAGTTCCATGGAGTTGGGCCTAAACAGCAGCCCCGCTTTGATTCTCTCGGTTTCCTTCATGTCGTTTCCTCCTTTATGGCTTATCTCCGGCGATGTAACCGGTTACATTTTGATCATAATATACCATGCCGCTCCCTTGCTGTCCAGTGTTTTCTGCCGCTTTCGCAAAAAATCTTGACATCCCGCCCGACAATTTGTACTCTTAGGTCGTATCATTATAGGAGTAAAAGGAAGTGAAGCCATGCCGCCCGATTTCGAAGCCTTCTATCTGCGGCACTGCCGGGCTATCTACCGGGTCTGCTTTGCCTTTCTCAAAAATGCCTCCCCTGTGCAAGGGGAGTTGTTTGCCATAAGGCTGACTGAGGGATTGACGGAACAAACTATGCCCAGCTTCATCTCGCCTATCGGCGTCGCGGAGTCTTTTGCAAAGGCGTAACCTATACGCCTATCCGGCGGGGGCCAGTTTGTAGTCGCCTTCGGCGGGGCATTGATTTTGCAGGGTGCAAAGCCTGTACGGCTCGCCGCGGGGGCCTTCCTTTTGCTCCTGCAAAAGGAAGCAAAACAGGGTCAAGGGGGAACGAACTTCCCCCTTGACAAACCCCTTTGACGCTTAGCTGTGCTGGATACGGATTTAGATTTTTTTGGGGCGAAAAATCCAAATCCGTACTGCGCACAGATGCGCTTCAAAGGTAGCCGCGGGCGCATCTGCCCCCACCGCCTTGCGGTGCCCGAAAAAATCTTTGCGCTGCTCGCTTGCTCGATTTTTTCGACCGCTGCGGGTGCTCCGCCTCGCTGCATCCGCCACTGGCGGCGCTCGGCTCCGCACCCCCTACCCCTCCCCCGCTGCGGGGGAGGGGCCGTCTGGGCAAATAACTTCTGGTTCAAATTTTAGGCTCGACATCATGCCTTCCTGCTATCGGTTTGCAGAAACTTCACATAAAAATGCGCCGCAGGCACCTTGAGAGCGTATCTGCGGCGCTGTACGGACGATGCCAAGCATCGTTTGTATCCAGCCGCAGTTTAGCGGTAAGGGGGTCTTGGGGCACAGCCCCAAGCGTGTTTTGGTATGGGGCTCCCGGCGGGACGCAAGGCCCGCCGGGGAAAGGAGGAGCGGCGGAGCGTTGGAGGGTTACCCCAAGCGTAAGCTGGGTGACCCGACATGGAGCGCAGCCCGCGACGACGCGCACATACAAAAGTAGGGCCCCGGCGGCGAGCCGTACCGGCTTTGCGCCCCGCCGAAGGCGACCACCAATTTGGCTTAAAAACCCTTTTTCCCACTTTTCTTCATAGAAAAGCAAGCCCCGCCGCCAGGCGAATATGATATAAAAAGAGCCGCCCCCATCGGGCGGCTCTTTGCGGTTAAGCAGTCATTATTATAGCCCCAGCCAATCCTCCACCGAGGCCTTGATCTCGCCGTAGGCCTTTTCAGCGGTGGGCCGGTCGGCCGCCCGCAGGGAGTAGTAGAACTTGAGCTTGGGCTCGGTACCGCTGGGCCGGGCCACCAGGCTGCCTTCTTTTCCCAGCCGGAATTCCATCACATTGGCGGCGGGAAGCCCCGTGGGGGTCTCACCCTCACCGTCCTCATACCGCTTGCCGGCTTCGTAGTCGGTGTGGCCGGTCACAGGCCGGTCGGCTATGGCAATGGGCAGCTCGGTCCGCAGCGTTTCCATCAGCGCGGCCATCTTTGCCATGCCATCGCTGCCGGGGAAGGTATAGCTGTCCACCTTATTAAAGTAGAAACCGTACTGGGCATACAGGTCATCCAGCGCCTCTCCCAGGTTTTTACCCTGCCCCTTGTACCACGCCGCCATCTCACAGATGAGCATGGAAGCGACCACCGCGTCCTTATCCCGCACATAGCCGCCCGCCAGGTAGCCGTAGCTCTCCTCAAAGCCGAAGATGAACCGCTCCGGGTGGCCCTCGGCCTCCAGATGAGCGATCTGCTCGCCGATGTACTTAAACCCGGTCAGCACCTGCCGCATCTCCACACCATAGTGCGCCGCGATGGCGTCGGTCATGGTGGTGGAAACAATGCTGCGGACGGCGACGGGGTTTTTCGGCATTTTGTGCAGCTCCAGCCGGGTCCGGCAGATGTAATCCAGCAGCAGGGCGCCCATCTCATTGCCGGAGATAAGGCGCGGCGTGCCGTTCTGCAGCACGGCGGTGCCCACCCGGTCGCTGTCGGGATCGGTCGCCAGCAGCAGGTCGGCCCCCAGCTTCTCGCACAGGTTCAGCCCCAGCTGCATCGCCTCCAGTATTTCAGGGTTGGGGTAGGGGCAGGTAGGAAAGTCCCCGTTGGGCTGCTCTTGCTCCGGCACCACGGTGATATCGGTATGCCCCATCCGCTTCAGGACGGTCATCACCGGCACCAGCCCGGCACCGTTAAGGGGGGTGTAGACCAGCCGCAGCCCGGCCGCCTTGCCGATCTCCGGGCGCAGCGCCTGCGCCATCACCGCAGCGTAGTAGCGTTCAATAAGCGCATCATCAATGTATTGGATGGTACCGGCGGCCAGCGCCTCATCAAAATCCGCCAGCTTCACGTCATCAAAAATATCGGTTCTTTCGATCTCGGCGGAAACGGCGGCAGCCACCTCGCCGGAGATCTGCGCACCGTCGGCGGCATAGGCCTTGTAGCCGTTGTAGCGGGCGGGATTGTGGCTGGCGGTCACCATTACGCCGCCCTCACAGCGGCGGTCCAGCACCGCAAAGGAAAGGGCGGGGGTGGGCATCAGCCGGGGATAAAGATAGACCCGGACGCCGTTGGCGGCCAGTACCCGTGCCGTTTCCCGCGCAAAAACGTCGCTCTTGTGGCGGCTGTCGTAGGAAATGGCGGCGGAAGGGGTCTTATTCTGGGTCAGCAGGTAGGCGGCAAAGCCCTGTGTGGCCTGCCGCACGGTGTAGATATTCATGCGGTTGGTGCCGGCGCCCAGCTCGCCCCGCAGCCCGCCGGTGCCGAATTCCAACGACCGGTAAAAGCGCTCATGCACCTCCTTTTCCTCATTGCGGATGGAAAGCAGCTCGGCGGAAAGCTCAGGGTCGGTCACTTCCTCCAGCCAGCGGCGCAGCTCGGCCTGTTCTTTACTCATATTTCAGCACTCCTTTCGGGGGATATTTTCCAACTCCATAATAGTCAAAAAGGGCCTGGCTGTCAATCGGGAAAAGCGGCGAGTTCGGCTGCCGCCGGGGCCCCTCCTCGGCCAATCGCAGTCCCTGCCGCCTTGCGGTGCCCGAAAAAATCTTCGCGCTGCTCGCTTGCTCGATTTTTTCGACCGCTGCGGATGCTCCGCCTCGCTGCATCCGCCACTGGCGGCGCTCGGCTCCGCATCCCCATCCCCCGCGACCCCCTTTATCCCCAATCTCCTCTCGCCGCCGGGGCCTGTTTTTCTTCCAAGAAAAGCAGCAAAAGAAATTATAGACCAAGTTGGTGGTCGCCTATCGGCGTCGCGTAGTCACCGGAGGGTAACAGCTGGTACGCCTGCCCGGCGGGGGTTACTTTTCTATGAAGAAAAGTAACCAAAAGTCATTCAGGGCTCCGCCCTAAAGACCCGACGCTCGTCGGACGCAACCTCCGCTTGAGTCGGGCTGACCCTATGCTTTGCTTCGGGCAGCCCTCCCCGCTGTGGTGCATCCTCCTCTCCCCACAAGGTTTTGCGACCTTGCGGGGGCCCCATTTGCCCCGCCCGGAAACGCTTCGCATTCCCGGAGCAGGATTAGACGACGCTTATAAGGTGTTTATTTTAATTCGGTTTCTGCTGAATCCAAATTAAAATGCGCCGCAGGCACCTTGAGAGCGTATCTGCGGCGCCGTACGGACGATGCTTTCGCATCGTTCGTATCCAGCCGCAGCTTAGCGTTAGGGGGTCTTGGGGCACAGCCCCAAGTGCGTTTTGCCTACTTTTGCGCATACAAAAGTAGGCCCCCGCCGGGTAGGCGTGCAAACTAAAACCTTTTATAAAACTCCGCCCCGCCGCCAGGCGACCACCAATCCACCCTTAATTCACACAATAAATCCCAGTCTCACTTCCCCAGCAAAATCCATCATTTATGCAAACTCAACCCAACATTTCCCCATTTTGTAAATCTTCCGTAAATAAAAGTGAAATATTAACCTCTCAACTGCAAAAAAGGCTCGATTTTGCCGTATTAGTGAAAGGACTTTTTCTCACCGGCAAATTGTTACTTTCCCTTCGGCATCTCTCACCAAACTAAAACTGAGAGCCTTTTTGCCCCACCGGTCAAACAGGGGCGCCGGCCTAAAATTTATTCAGCAGACCTCATCGGGCAATTTGGGGGTCTGCCCCAGCGGGAACCCGCCTCCCACCAGCACCTTGAAAACTGAATAAGACCCCGCCAAGGCCCCCGCATAAAAGAGGGCCCGGCCGAATATAGTTCCATTGAAACGATGGGACGGCACCCCCTGCCGCCCAACTGCGGAGAGGAGAATGAAAATGGAGCTTGAACTGCGCCGGCAAACCGTCCCGAGCTTTGAAACCATCCTGGAGGAAACCGTGGAGCAGCCGGTGGAATGCGATGCCCTGCTGCCGGATTACTGCCCCGATATCCGCCGGATCCTCAAGTGCACCCTCACCCCAGTTCCGGTGGGCAAAACCATTACCGCCGGCCGGCTGGAGGTGGAGGGTCTGGCTACCCTCAATATCCTGTACATTTCCGCCGGGGGAGAACCCGCCCGCGGCGAGTACAAGGTCCCCTTCACCCGGATGCTGGAGCTACACGGCGAAGCCGAAGACCCCATCATCACCGTGGGGATGCTGCCTGGTCCGGTCAGCTGCCGGGCGGTCAACCAGCGCCGGCTGGAGATCCGCGGCTCGGTGGTGATTGCGGCTTCGGTCATCAGCTGCCATGGGCAGCAGATCTTGGCCGGCAGCGAGGAAAAAACCATCCAGCTGCGCATGGCCCAGCAAAAGGGCATCCGCCTCAGCGGCGCCTTTGACCGGGAACAGCGCCTGGCCAAAACCACCACGCTGGAGGGCAGCGCCGCCCCCTTGACCAGGGTCCTGCGGTGCGATGCTGCGGTAAGCCGCCGGGAGGAAAAATGGCTGGATGGCCGGCTGCTCATCACCGGGGAGGTGCTGGCTGCCGCCCACTGCGCTGACCAGAACGGCGGCTGGCAGGCCGCCGAATGCACCCTCCCCTTTGAACTGACGATCGACTGCCCCGAGGGCGCCGATGCCGAGTTTGATATCCGGTGCAGGGCCCTGGCCCCCACCGCCGAGCCCATGCAGGATGCCGATGGGGAATACCGGGCCCTGGAATGGGGCGTGACCATCAGCGCCGAGGGAAAAATTTACCGCGCGTATGCGCTGGACTGCTGCACCGATGGCTACTCCACCCGGTACCAGTCCGCCTGCAAGGGCAGGACCCTGCAAACGGTGGAGCTGGTGAACCTGTGCCGGGAGAGCGAGACCCGCCGGGAAACGCTGCCCCTGCCGGAAGCCACCGGCGAAGTGGTGGCCCTTTGGGCCAGGGTGGAGGGCTGCACCGCCGTCCCCGAAGGGGACGGCCTGCTGGCGGAGGGCCGCCTGGGCCTGACCCTGCTGACCAAAATGGGGGATGGGGAGTATTACAGCTTTGATAGGACGATGGAGCTGCAGCGGCAGCTCCCCGGCGGAGAGGACTGCCGCTGGGAGGCTGGGCTGGAATGCCGCGGCTGCCGCTGGGAGCAGACCGGGAACGAGCTTTCCCTGACCTGTGAGCTGGTGTGGCAGGGGGCCATCTGCCGCACCCGGCGGCTGGCCGTCCTGGAGGACATTACGGTGGACGAAGCGGCCCCCAAGGAAAACCGGATGCCGAGAGGGCTTTATATCTACATGGCGGAAGAGGGCGAAAGCCTGTGGGAGGTGGCCCGCCGCTACAATACCAGTGAGGCGAGGATCCGGGAGGACAACGGTGAAATGGGCGAATGCTGCCCGGCCGGTCCTCTGCTGATCCCGGTGTAAGCGGGGAGCCCTGGCCGGGCGGCGGCGCCGGGGCGCGGGAGCGCCCCGGGACCACCGCGCCCCTCAAAAAAATAAAAGGGGGCGCGGTGGCCAGGCCGGCCGGAGGCCGGCCGCGCCGCCGCCCGGCTCCCGGCCCCATGCACCCAACCTAAGATGTAAACGGAGGGAATGAAAATGGCAGCACAAAGCGAGCTGTACCGAGATATAGCAACCAGAACCGGAGGAGATATCTACATCGGGGTGGTGGGGCCGGTGCGTACCGGCAAATCCACCCTCATCAAGCGTTTTATGGAAACGATGGTGCTGCCCCGCATCGAAAGCGAGCCCCGCCGCAGCCGGGCCGCCGATGAGCTGCCGCAATCGGCAGCCGGGCGCACCATTATGACCACCGAGCCGAAATTCATTCCGGAGGAGGCGGTCAGCATCACACTGGAGGGGAACATCAGCCTGCGGGTGCGGATGATCGACTGCGTGGGGTATATTGTGCCCAGTGCGCTGGGCTACATAGAAAACCAGCAGCCCCGCATGGTGATGACCCCCTGGTACGATAAGGAGGTCCCCTTCAACATGGCGGCGGAGGTGGGCACCCGCAAGGTCATCAATGAGCATTCCACCATAGGACTGGTGGTCACCACCGACGGCAGCATTTCGGAGATCCCCCGGGCGGAGTACGAGGAAGCCGAGGCCCGGGTGGTGCGGGAATTGCAGGCCATCAATAAGCCCTTTGTGGTGGTGCTGAACTGCCAAAGCCCCAAAAGCCCGGCGGCAAAGGCCCTGCGGGCCGAGCTGGAGGAACGCTATGGGGTGCCGGTGGCGGCGGTGAACTGCCTGGAGCTGGATGAGGAGGACATCGCGGCCATCCTGGGGAAGGTGCTGGTGCGCTTCCCGCTGAAGGAGGCGGCGCTGGAGATCCCCGCCTGGGTGATGAACCTGGCGGCCGACCACTGGCTGAAGGAGGCACTGTACCGGCAGATCCGGCAGGTGGCCGGAGAGCTGGGCGCGGTAGGCAGCGCCGGGGCCACCCTGCAAAGGCTGGAGGACTGCGACTATGTGAAGGAGAGCCGGGTGCTTTCGGCGGACCTGGGCAGCGGCACGGTGCGGTGCCGGGTGGAACTGAATGATGGGCTGTTCTACCGGATACTGGGCGAGGCGACCGGCCTGGAGATCGCCGATGAGGAGGGCCTGCTGCCCTGCATGGTGGAGCTGGCCGGCATCAAGAAGAAGTACGAGAAATTTGCCGGGGCGCTGGATGAGGTGGCGGCCACCGGCTACGGTATTGTTATGCCGACGATGGAGGAGCTGCACCTGGAGGAGCCGGAGATCATGAAGCAGGGCGGCCGGTACGGCATCCGGCTGCGGGCCTCGGCGCCCTCCATCCACCTGATGCAGGCGAACATTACCACCGAGGTGGCGCCTATTGTGGGCAGCGAGCGGCAGAGCGAGGAGCTGGTGCACTACCTTTTGCAGGAATTTGAGGAGAACCCGGCGAAGATATGGGAGAGCAATATTTTTGGAAAGTCGCTGCACGAGCTGGTGAACGAGGGCCTGCACAACAAGCTGTACCGCATGCCGGCCGATGCCCGCATGAAGCTGCAGGAGACCATCGAGCGGGTCATCAATGAGGGGTGCTCGGGGCTGATCTGCATTATCCTGTAATTATGTACCCGCTGCCGGGGGAGAGCCCACCGGCGCGGCGGCGCCGCCCGGCCCCCCATGGGGGCCGGGCGAACTGCCGCTCCCCGCAGGGGAGCCGCAAGGACCGCTGGCGGTGCCAGCGGTCGCGCCGCCGCGCCGGGTCCCGGTTTTTTTGCAAGGTGGAAAAAGGGGACAAGCCCATTTACACCGGGCCGGGCGGCGGGGGAGGGGTCTGCGGCTCCGGCAGGATGGGGGCGGCATCCACCTCCGGGCGGTGCAGCGGGACAGCCTCCGGGGCAGGGACGGGGAGCTTCTTTTCCTCGGCCATGGCTTATTCCTCCGCCTCTATCACGCTGACCGGGCAGTTTTCCGCCGAAAGCCGGGCACCGTCCTTCTCCTCCTCGGAGATGGGGGTCTGCACCACCTCCGCTTTGCCATCCGCCGCCAGGCCGAAAACCGCCGGGCAGGTGGAAACGCACAGCCCGCAGCCGATGCAGCCCTCGTGATCCAATGTTACCTTCATCATACTCGCTCCTTTGCGTGGAATTTGGGATGTTAAGATCCAATTTTATTTTGTGGAGAAAGCACAAGGAATATACAATGAAACCCCGCTAAAACCGCCGAATCCGGGCCGCCGTGTAGAAAATGCGCAACCAAAAGGGAATTCGATAAAAAGAATGTTGATTTTTGTCACAGGGCTTGTTACAATATTTTGTGTTACTAAAATAAGGGGGAGTGCGCTTGCAGGAGCTTTCGCTCAACATCCTGGATATCGCCGAAAACTCGGTGAAAGCCGGGGCTTCCCTGATCACGGTGGCGGTATGTTACCGCCCGGCCGCGGACAGGCTGACGGTGACCATCACCGATGACGGCTGCGGCATGGACGCCGAAACGGTGCGGAAGGTGACCGATCCCTTTTATACCACCCGCACCACCCGCCGGGTGGGCATGGGCCTGCCGCTGTGGAAAATGGCGGCCGAAATGACCGGCGGCGCCATGACGGTGGAGAGCGCGCCGGGGGTGGGCACCACGGTGACGGCGGTCTTTGGACTGAGCCACATAGACCGGCTGCCGCTGGGCGATCTGCCGCAGACCATGGCCACCCTCATCGGGGGCAGCCCGGAAAAGGATTTCCGGCTGGAATTTGACTATGATGGGGCGCGGTTCGCGGCTGATACCCGGGAGTACCGCGCGGTGCTGGGGGAGGAGATCTCCCTGGCGGAGCCGGAGGTACTGGCGTTCATTACCGGGCAGGTGGCCGAGGGGATCGCCGAGTGCTGCCCCGCCCCGGAGAAGCTGTAAATTCGCGAAAGGCGCCGGCGGCCCCGCAGGGGCTGCGGCACAGCCGCAGAGGCGGGCCGGAGGCCCGACCACATCGGCCGCAGGCCGATGCCCTGCGGGGCCGGACCTGCGCCTTGCAGGGGACGGCGGGAAGAGTATGGCAGAGACTACGCCACCTTCACCTGACAAGAGCGCATATGTTTTTTGTGGGCGTGAATACCGCTCGACATGGAGCGCAGTCCGCAACGACAGGATGACACAGGTCAGCACAGGTTTTCACCGCCAAGGTGTGTGTCCTTGTCAAATGAAGGTGTTGGTAGTTGACGATATAGAGGAACAATTCCGGAAGGAACTAAGGAGGAACCATTCTCATGGCAAAAAGAAAGACCGTCGTGCCGTTCCACGGGACGGCCGAGCAGGAAAAGGCGCTGCGGGAGCTGATAGCGGCCCACAAGGAGCAGCAGGGCGCGCTGATGCCGGTGCTGCAGGGGGCGCAGGAAATTTACGGCTACCTGCCCATTGAGGTGCAGACCATCATCGCAGAGGAGCTCAATATTCCGCTGGCGGAGGTTTACGGTGTTGTGACCTTCTATGCGCAGTTTACCCTCAATCCCCGCGGGACCTACAATATCGGCGTGTGCATGGGCACGGCCTGCTATGTAAAGGGCGCCGGCGATGTGCTGGAGCGTATCCAGAAGCGGCTGGGCATAGAGCCGGGCGGCACCACCCCGGACGGCCGCTTTTCACTGGAGGCGACCCGCTGCATCGGCGCGTGCGGCCTGGCCCCGGTCATGACCATCAATGAGGATGTGTACGGCCGCCTGACCCCCGATGAGGTGGACAAGATCCTGGACAAATACCTGTGAGAGAGGGAGGAATAAGCGATGAAATCTTTGGAAGAGCTGGCCGCCCTGCGGGAGCGGATGAAAAATAATGTAGCCATGCGGCAGGATAACAGCACCGCCACCCGTGTAGTGGTAGGCATGGCTACCTGCGGCATCGCCGCCGGGGCCCGCCCGGTGCTTACCGCCTTTGTGGAGGAAGTGAACCGCCGCGGCCTGAAGGATGTGGTGGTGACCCAGGCCGGATGCATCGGCATGTGCAAGCTGGAGCCCATTGTGGAGGTGTTCCAGCCCGGCAAGGAAAAGGTGACCTATGTGAAGATGACCCCCGAGAAGGTCTCCCGCATTGTGACCGAACATCTGGTAAACGGCAGCCCGGTGACCGAGTACACCGTGGGCGCCTACATGGAATAAGGAGGACAAAAACCAATGGCGATAGCAAGAACACACATCCTGGTGTGCGGCGGTACCGGCTGCAGCTCCTCCCATTCCCAGGCACTCATTGATGAGCTGAACCGGGAGCTGGAGGAAAAGGGCCTGTTGGGCGAGGTGCAGGTCATTAAGACCGGCTGCTTTGGCCTGTGCGCCCTGGGCCCCGTGGTGGTAGTGTACCCCGAGGGCTGCTTTTACAGCCATGTGACCGAGGCGGATATCCCCGAGATCGTGGAGGAGCATATCCTCAAGGGCCGCATTGTCACCCGCCTGCTGTACCAGGAGACGGTGGTGGATGATAAGACCATCAAGAACCTAAACCATACCAAATTCTACGAAAAGCAGCACCGCGTGGCCCTGCGCAACTGCGGTGTCATCAACCCCGAAAACATTGATGAATACATAGCCATGGATGGCTATGAGGCGCTGGGCCGCGTGCTGACCCAGATGACCCCTGATGAAGTCATCCAGACGATAAAGGACAGCGGCCTGCGCGGGCGCGGCGGCGGCGGCTTCCCCACCGGCCAAAAGTGGTTCTTTGCCCGGCAGAGCAAGGGCGATGTGAAGTATGTCTGCTGCAACGCCGATGAGGGCGACCCCGGCGCGTTCATGGACCGCTCCGTGCTGGAGGGCGACCCCCATGTGGTGCTGGAGGCCATGACCATTGCCGGCTACGCCATCGGCGCGCACCAGGGCTATATCTATGTCCGTGCCGAGTACCCCATTGCCATCCACCGTTTGCAGATCGCCATTAAGCAGGCCCGTGAATACGGCTTTTTGGGTGACGATATCTTCGGAACCGGCTTTGCCTTTGATATTGAGCTGCGCCTGGGCTCCGGCGCCTTCGTCTGCGGCGAGGAGACTGCGCTGATGACCTCCATCGAAGGCCACCGCGGTGAGCCCCGTCCCCGTCCGCCGTTCCCGGCGGTCAAGGGCCTCTTTGGCGTGCCCACCATCCTGAATAATGTGGAGACCTGGGCCAATATCCCCCGCATTATCCTGAACGGCGCCGACTGGTTTGCCAGCATGGGCACCGAGCGCAGCAAGGGCACCAAGGTTTTCTGCCTGGTGGGTAAGATCAACAACACCGGCCTGGTGGAGATCCCCATGGGCACCACCCTGCGGGAGATCGTCGAGGATATCGGCGGCGGCATCCCCAACGGCAAGAAGTTTAAGGCGGCGCAGACCGGCGGCCCCTCCGGCGGCTGTATTCCCGCTTCCCTTATTGATACCCCCATCGACTATGATAACCTCATCGCCATCGGCTCCATGATGGGCTCCGGCGGTCTGATTGTGATGGACGAGGACACCTGCATGGTGGATATCGCGAAGTTCTTCCTGGAATTTACCGTGGACGAGAGCTGCGGCAAGTGCACGCCCTGCCGTGTGGGCACCCGGCGCCTGCTGGAGATGCTGGAGCAGATCACGGCCGGCAACGGCACCGTGGAGCTACTGCGCGAGATGGAGGAGCTGTGCTACTACATCAAGGCCAACAGCCTGTGCGCGCTGGGACAGTCTGCCCCCAACCCCGTGCTTTCCACCCTGCATTATTTCCGTGACGAGTACGAGGCACACTGCATCGAAAAACGCTGCCCCGCCGGCGTTTGCAAGCGGCTGGTGCGGTTCGTCATCGAGGAGGACAAGTGCAAGGGCTGCACCGCCTGCGCCCGTGCCTGCCCCGTCAATGCGATCTCCGGCGAGGTAAGAAAGCCTCACCAGATTGATACCCGTAAGTGCATCAAGTGCGGCGCCTGCATGGAGACCTGCCGCTTTAACGCCATTGTAAAACGATAAGAAAGGAGTGACCGACAATGAATACCGTAAATCTCAAGATCAATAACATTCCCGTGGTCGCTCCCGAGGGCGCCACCATACTGGAGGCCGCGCATCTGGCCGGCATCCGCATCCCCACTTTGTGCTATCTCAAGGAGATCAACGCCATCGGCGCCTGCCGCATCTGCGTATGCGAGGTAAAGGGTGCCCGCGGCCTGGCCGCCGCCTGTGTGATGCCGGTGGGCGAGGGCATGGAGGTTTTTACTAACACCCCCGCCCTGCAAAGGTACCGCCGCACCACGCTGGAGCTGATCCTTTCCACCCACCGCACCGACTGCCTTTCCTGCACCCGCAGCACCGACTGCGAGCTGCAGCAGCTGTGCCGGGAATACGGCGTGGATATGAACCGCTTTACCAAGAAGGACCAGGGCTACCACACCGACGCCTCCATGCCCCACCTGGTACGGGATAACAGCAAGTGTATCCTGTGCCGCCGCTGTGTGGCCGTGTGCCAAAAGAACCAGTATGCGGGTGTGATAGAGACCTGCGAGCGCGGCTATGACACCCACATCGCCTGCGCCTTTGATATGCCGCTTTCCGAGACGGCCTGCGTGGCCTGCGGCCAGTGCACCGCCGTATGCCCCACCGCTGCCCTGCGGGAGCGGGACGACACCGACAAGGTGTGGGCCGCCCTGAACGACCCGACCAAGACGGTCATCGTGGGACCGGCGCCCAGCGTGCGCGCCCAGCTGGGCGAGTGCTTCGGGATGCCGATAGGCACCAATGTGGAGGGCAAGCTGGTGGCCGCCCTGCGCCGGTTGGGCTTCAACCAGGTATTTGATGTGGATACCGCCGCCGATGTGACCATCATGGAGGAGGGCACCGAGCTGCTGCACCGCCTGAAGGAGGGCGGCCCGCTGCCGCTGATCACCTCCTGCTCCCCCGGCTGGATCAAATTCTGCGAGCACTATTACCCCGAATTTGTGGATAACCTGTCTTCCTGCAAGAGCCCGCAGCAGATGTTCGGCGCACTGATCAAGACCTATTACGCCCAGAAGGCGGGGCTGGACCCCAAGAACATCGTGGTGGTGAGCGTGATGCCCTGCACCGCCAAGAAGTTTGAGATCGGCCGCGAGGGCCAGAGCGCCGTGGGCCTGCCCGATGTGGATATTTCCATCACCACCCGGGAGCTGGCGGATATGATCCGCCGGGCGGGTATAATGTTCAATGAGCTGCCCGATGAGGAGTTTGACCCCATCTTCGGCATTGCCTCCGGTGCGGGACACATCTTTGGCGCTACCGGCGGCGTAATGGAGGCGGCTCTGCGCACCGTTTCCGAGATCGTGACCGGCAAAGAGCTGGCGCGTCCCGAATTCCAGGAGGTCCGCGGCATTGCGGGCATCAAGGAGGCCGAGTACGACCTGGCCGGCACCAAGGTAAGGGTTGCCGTGACCAGCGGACTTGCCAATGCGGCGAAGCTCTTAGACCGCATTAAGAGCGGCGAGGCTGAGTATCACTTTGTGGAAGTGATGGCCTGCCCCGGCGGGTGCGTCAACGGCGGCGGCCAGCCCCATCAGAGCGGCGATGTGCGCAATTTCACCGATCTGCGTTCCTTGCGCGCGGCGGCCCTGTATAGCGAAGATGAGGCCATGACTCTGCGCAAGAGCCACGAGAACCCCGTGGTGAAGGAGCTGTACGCGGAGTATTTGGGCGAGCCGGGCAGCCACCTGGCGCACCATATCCTGCACACCACCTATGTAAAGCGCGGGCTGTACGGGAAGAACTGATCACATATGCAAAAACAGCTCCCCCTGCCGGAATGGTCGGGGGAGTTTTTGTGCGCCGAACGGGGGCGCTTGTTAAAAAGTCTGTTATCACCTCCGGTGGCGCAAGCCTTATAATAGACTTAATTAGTACGCCTACCCGGCGGGGGGTTCCTTTTACTCGTGTAAAAGGAACCAAAACACGCTTGGGGCGCTGCCCCAAGACCCCTGTCGCTGGCTGTGCTGGATACGGATTGATTTACGGCGGGAGCCGGAAATCAATCCGTACTGCGCACAGAATCGCTCCCAGGGTAGCCGCAGGCGCATCTGCCCTTTCCCCCCACCCCCTTTCCCGCCTCGGGAAAGGGGCCCGGATGGGCTGGCAACTATAAACCGAGAGTAACGCTCTTGGGGTGTTAGGGCTTGCAAAAACCGCAAGCCGCCGACCTTAAAGTATCTGTTTTCCCGCCCCATAGTTCCCCTCCTTTGAGGAGGGGACAGGGGTGGTGGTTCGCCGTTCTGCGCTCCAGCGCAGCGGCGATAAAAATGCGCCGCAGGCTCTTTTTAAGCCCATCTGCGTGCAGTACGGATTTGTTTTTGGGCGGCAGCCTAAAAATAAATTCGTATCCAGCGCAGCAGGGCGACCGGGTTTTCAGGGCGCAGCCCTGAATGACTTTTGGTTACTTTTCTTCACAGAAAAGTAACGCCCCACCGGCAGGCGTGCAGATTGTCACCCTCCGGTGAATTTTCCCCGCCGGTAGGCGACTGTAAACCATCTCACGTCCATCCGCCGATAGGCAACGACAAGCCATGCCTCGCTCATCCCCGCCGCAGGCGGCTGCGCACGGCGGACTAAAGGGGCTTGCCCTCCGCCGGGGGGAGCGGCGGCTGGGCGGCGAGGGCCAGACCGAGGACGAGAATGCCGAGGTTATCGGCGTAGATCCCATCAAACTGGGAGAGGGGCAGGGGGCTGGTGCCCTGTCCCACCTCGATGGTATAGCCGGGGCGATCGTAGGTCTGGATGAACCAATCCTTGTAGCCCGCGTAGCCGCTGAGGGAGGGAGTTTCCTCCACCGAGTAGCCGCTGGCTTCCCCCATGGCCTGAGCAATTTCCTTGCTGCGGGGCGGGAGGTAATCGAGGTAGCGCCAGTAGATGAGCTTGCCCTGCGCGTGGTAGGAAAGGGTAAGGCGGAAGTCATTGCGGAGGGTGTGGCGGTAGACCGCCAGCGCCTCCGGCTGGGTGAGCGGGGCGGTGCCGACATAATCCCGCGGGGCAGGGGAGGTAAAACCCATGCTCTCTTTGATGCGGCGGGCTTCCTCCCAGCCGGCGGGGTATTGCAGGTTGAGATCGACGCCATTGAGGTTGGCTTTCCAGCCCTCCGGGAAGGGAATGGAGGGGTAATTTTCCGCCCACTGCTTTGCGCACTCGTACCAGGGACCGCTGCTTAAGTAGCCGGTGACGAGATCGACGCCGTCGGGGTCCACCATGGGGACAATGGAGAGGGTGGTGCGGCGGAACAGCTCGGCGGCATCGTAGCCGTAGAGGGTATCGCCATCCAGCAGGGCCAGGCAGTATTCCTCCAGGAAGGCCAGCAGCACCGGGGTGGTGATCCATTCATTGGCGTGGTGGGCGGCATTGTAAAAGACCTGGGTTTCGCCCTCCCCAATGGAAACAGACCAGATGGGCAGTCCCCGCGCGCTGCTGCCGATGGCCCCGGAGCCGAGGTAGGGGTAGCGCAGCAGCAGGCCGGTGAGGGTGAGCTCCAGCACCTGCGAGGTGAAGGCGATGCCGGTGGGGACCACCGGGAAGCCCAGCGGAATGGCGACGGTCTGCCCGGGGCGGAGATCGCGGGGGTCCAGTTCGGGGTTGGCGGCAGAAATGGCGGCGACGCTGGTATCGTACTGCTGGGAAAGCCGCCAGAAGGTATCCCCCTGCCGGAGCTGCACAAACCGGGTGCCGATGAGCCAGGGCATCATGGCCTGCCAGGTGGCGGCATCGCTGCGGCCGGTGGCGGGCAGGCCATGTGCCTGCTGGAACTGCCGCAGGGCGTTTTCAGTCCCCCTGCCAAAGCTGCCATCGATGCGGCCGGGCTGATAGCCCGCGCGGGATAAGCCAAGCTGTAACAGCTGCACGCCGGGGCCCCGGCTGCCGAATCCGTATTCATCCATGATAAAAACCTCCTATTTGCGGATGGTTCATTGTATGATGGAGGGAGGTGGGGAAGACACCGGCAACGGAGTTTTTTGCGGGAGGGACTGCCGCGAAAAAGGAAAAGTAAAAAACCTATTGCAAAATGGCAAGAAGGTGTTGACAAGCGAGGGGGATTTGTGTATAATCTTGTTTGTTGGCACTGAATGGATACGCCTTCAAAGCGTGATATAGGGGTATAGCTCAGCTGGTAGAGCAGTGGTCTCCAAAACCACGTGCCGAGGGTTCGAATCCTTCTGCCCCTGCCAATTCGCTGATGTAGCTCAGTAGGTAGAGCGCGTCCTTGGTAAGGACGAGGTAGTCAGTTCGAATCTGATCATCAGCTCCATAAAGAGTTACCGGTATAGATGCGTCTGGCGCAAAGCCAGGCGCATCAACCGTTTCCGGGCTTTTTCGAGCCCGGATTTCTTCTTTTGAACCATAGATTTTTATGGAGGTTTCGGAGCAACTGACCGGATTTGAACTGGAGGATCTCATGTCTTGGACAGTTTCCAACCTCCAGCGCCCTTTTAGAGAGGACTTTTCTCTCGAAAAAAGCGGCATCATCGCAGAAAAAGAATCACAAATATGTGGGCGTCGTTTTGTCGGCTTTGACGGGCCGAAAAAAGCGGCGCCCTTTTTCAATTTCTAAAAGGGCGCTGGCTGCAGCGTCTGAAACGGCAGGCCGGAGAAGACCTCTCCGACCTCATTTTTTTACAACAGGAGGATCGCTCACATGGACAACCAAAACACAAGCCGTCAGCTCCGCTACCTTGAAGAAGTCCGTATTCCCCTGCACCGTGCAGGCTTTGAAACCCTGCCGGTGGAGGGAGAGCAGCTGCCTGTCCTTTGGAACGGCGCACCCCTCTGCCGCATCACCGGCAAGGGAAGCGTGTTCTATCGGCGGGAGGATGTGGACACGCCCCAGGCAGAGGACGCCCTGTTTCGCGTCGAGGACATCGCCGCGAAGACGCTGGAGTATATGACCGCTATGGAAGCCGCTCCGCAGCTCAAAGCCAGCGGGCTGGATGGCGACTACCGCATCCTCGCTGACTTTGGCGGCACGGTGCTGGCAGGCACTCCGAGCAAATACGGCGTTCAATTCGTCACATGGGATTGGGACTATGACCGCACGGGTGTGGTACACGGACACTACTTCATGGAGAACTACGATGGCGCCAAGCAGGACTTCGCCACACGCTCCGGGCTTATCCAAAAGGAACAGCTTTTCAGCCCGGAGCAGCTGACCGAGATATTCCGCTGCTGCGCCGATTCCGTGGATGAGGACTTCTTTGAGCTTGCGGATACGCAGGAAGAAATGATCCGCGGAATCCAGCAGCAGATCAGGGTGTGCGTACCGGATCTGGACGAGCGCGTCCGTCAGCAGGAGGAAGCATTGGAACGAGCCTCGCAGGAGCAGACAATGTAATACGACATGGCATGGGCCGGAGTTTTAGCAATAAGACTCCGGCCTTTTTATTGGTTGACAAAGTCAACCCCCGGCTATGCCGGGGGGCAAAAGAAAGCCTATGGCGAGGGGAAAAGTAGACAAGAAAAAGTCTCCGAGTTAGAGTAAGAAAAAGGTTTGCCGACCAAAACTTACAAAAACAAGGAGACTAATTCATGAAAGAAGTAGATGTGAGTAGTTTAGAGCATACAAGCTGGCGTTGTCAATACCATGTGGTGTTTGCGCCGAGATATCGACGGATGGAAATTTACGGGAAAATAAAAGAGGACATAGGAGTAATACTATGTAAATTGTGCCAGCAAAAGGGTGTGGAAATAATAGAAGCACAAGCGTGCCCAGATCACATCCATATGCTGATAAGCATCCCGCCGAAGTACAGTGTGTCACAAATCATGGGGTACTTAAAAGGAAAAAGCAGCCTATACGGAGGTTCAGTCGACTCAAGTCGGAGATATCTGCGCAGATTTCTATCAAGCCGACGGAGAAGCATCCTCCAATATGCTTGTCTGGTCATCAGCAGAAAATGATCTCGTTTTTTATATTATGGCAGACATTCCCGAGTCTACTATGATAAAAATGGCAGAAGGTGTCCAAAAAAAATAATTCTAAAAAAACCGAATCCAACTGTCCAAAATGACCTCCTTTATTCGTTTACAGGGTATAAGCGAATAAAGGAGGTCATCCCTTTGAAAAAACATTTCTTCCCCATCATGTGTGCATTCCTCGAGCTACTCTCATCTACTGCCCATGCAGCAACGAGAGCAGCAGCGGTTGTTCCCCGTATCTCTTTTAATGGAACAACTGCCTCCTGTACGGTGTTTGTTGCTGCGGACCGACCGACTGATGACATTGAAGCTGTAATAAAGTTATGGCAAGGAAGTAAGTGTATCGAAACTTGGGAAGCATCTTCTGTTGGAGATCTTGCCTTTAGTGGCACAGCAACGGTGTCGAGGGGAAAAACCTATCAATTAACAGTCGATGTTACCCTTGAAGGCAAGGTGCAGCCAAGATTTTCTGTTGAGGGAACTTGCAAATAATTTCGACATGACAATGTGTTTGAATGAATCCAAACTATATTTTTAAGAACCCACCGGAACAGCCCACTCTATCGGAGATTAAGCCAGAGAAAGAACAAGCAGGGAGCAGAAGCTCATGTTTTTGTGCTTGCGGGGGCGGGCAGATTCAGCACCACAATTGATTGAAACGAACACCCATCGGTCGGCTGCCGGGTGGGTGTTCATTGTATAACGCAGGCGCTGTGACGAATTTGTGACACTTTCCCCGCACTTTCGCGGGGGAATTTCAATGCAGCTTCTGGTATGCTACAGACAAGGTTGAAACCCAACCAAAAATACTTCAAAAAGGAGCGTAACATACCATGAAAAAGAAAACGATTTGGAGCTTTGCACTGGCACTGGCGTTGGTGGTATCGGCCATCGGCACGGCGACCTCCGCCTTTGCCGCCACACCCGCACCAATGGAGCCTGTTACTAAAATTGCAACCGAGAACGAGGACACCATCTGGGAGCAGATCGAGGCGGTGGAAGAAAAGAGCGACGCCATCTTCCAAAGAAATGCGGCGCTGTGGGAAAAGCTGGACGAAATCTACAACGCCCTGCCTGATGACTATGACTTCACAAACTTTGATGAGGCGGCGTTTATCCGCAGTACCAACGCCCTGACCGAAGCGGAGAAGGAAACGCTTCTGGCGGACATCAAGGAGTTGAACGGCCTTGACGCTGAGATGGAGGCACTGTACGCTCAACTGCCCGACTGCGACGATATGCCGCTTTACGAGAAGGCACTGGAAAAGGCCGACCCCAAGGTGCTGGATGAGATCGACACCCTGGAGCAGGAGTATGACCGCGTCTGCGAAAAGCACGCCGACCTGTGGGACAAGGTAGATGAAGCGTACTTCAATCTGCCGGACGACTACGACTTCGACAACTACGATGAGGCCGCCTTCATCCGCAGTCTGAGCTTCCTGACCGACGCGGAAAAGGACGCGCTGATCGCCGACTACAACCGTCTTACGGAGATCGACAGCCGGCTGTGCGAGCTGTACAATTCCATTTGGGGCAACACCGGCTGCGAAAGCGGCATCTGCCCCCTTTGACGGAAAGGAGATATTCTGATAGTATAAGATCAACATCGTGCCGATGCTGCGCCTGTGCGCAGCATTTGGCGCTGCTTTCAAGGAGGTCACTATGGGACATCCCATCTATTTGGCGGACGATGAAAAGAGCATACGGGAGCTGCTCCATAGCTTCCTCGCAAGCGACGGATATACCGTGCGCTCCTTTGAAAGCGGCGACGCGCTGCTGGAGGCGTTTCGTCAGGAGCCCGCGGAGCTGGTGATCCTGGACATTATGATGCCCGGCACGGACGGACTTACCGTGTGCCGGGAGCTTCGCTCTGTTTCCGATATTCCCATCATCCTGCTTACGGCCAAAGACAGCGAGCTGGACTATGTCATGGGCATCAGCCAGGGCAGCGACGATTATCTCACCAAGCCCTTCCGTCCAACGATATTGCTGATGAAGGTCAAAGCACTGCTGCGCCGTGTGGAGATGGATCGAGGAAAAACAACGGCGGAGGATGAGCTGCATTATGTGGATATCCGCTATTCCGCTACGGAAAACGCCGTCTTTTGCGGAAGCACGATCGTGGCGCTGACCCAGACCGAGCTGCGGCTGCTCAGCTATATGATGAAGCAGCCGGAAAAGGCCTATTCCCGCGAGGAGCTGCTCAGCGCGGTGTGGGGCTTTGACTCGGAGGTGGAGACCCGCGTGACCGACGAAACCCTGCGCCGTATCCGAAAAAAGCTGCTGCAAGCGGGCAGCACCGTCAGCGTAAGCACCATCTGGGGCTTTGGTTATAAGCTGAAAGGGGCGGAGCGCATGTGAAAAACATCAAGCTGCGGATCGTGTATCTGATCCTTTGCTCGGCTCTGCTGCTCTTTGCACTGTTCATGCTGGCGGTGAACCTCATCATACCTGCCCACTTTGTGAGTGAGGCAAAAAAGGCGCTCATCAGCGAGGCGGAGTACCAGAACCGCACCATCCCCTATACCGACGATGGATCCTTTTTTGATGATGGATGGGATGACACGGAGGAACACTTCCTTACGCCAAGCATCGTATTTTTAGAGCTGGATAATGCCAATAAATCAAGCGGTTGGAACAGGGACGCATATCGCTTGGAGAAAAAGCTGCTGGAATACTGCGCCGGGCGGGATATTGCACTCAATCAATGCTATACCTTCAAAACGGACAGGCATCACCTGATCTTCATGTCCGTGCAGGAGGATTACGGCGATGGGGAGGAACCCTACTCCTATATCATGTACATAGACATCGGCCCCATCACCCGCTATATCGTGACGCTGAACTGGGCGTTCTTTGCGGTGCTGCTGGCGATCTCCTCCGTCATGTGCCTGCTGGGGTTTCGCTTCGGCCGGGATATTGAGAAGGAGGCGGAGCGGCAGCAGACCTTCTTCCAGAATGCCTCCCACGAGCTGAAAACGCCGCTGATGGCGATACAGGGCTATGCGGAGGGCATACAGGCGGGCGTGATGGACACAGGCAGCGCGGCGGAGGTGATCCTGGAGGAGAGCGACCGCATGACGGAGCTGGTGGACGAGCTCCTGGACATCTCAAAAATCGATATGGGGCGGCAGCGGCTTACCCTTTCCGAGATGGATGTTCGGGAGCTGCTCTATGACAGCATACGCGCCGTGGAGCCGGCAGCCGCCGCCAGCGGCATTACCATCGCGCCGGACTTCCCCGAGGAGCCCGTTATGGTCAGCTGCGACGATACCCGGCTGCGCAGAGCGGTCACCAATATTCTATCCAACGGCGTGCGCTATGCCCGCAGCGAGCTGCGCCTGACCTGCCGCACAGATAAGCGGAATGCGACGATACGGATACAGGACGACGGGGACGGCATCGCCGAGGAAGATCTGCCCCACATCTTTGACCGCTTCTACATGGGTCGGAGCGGAAAATCCGGCATCGGCCTTGCCCTGACGAAGGAGATTATCCACCTGCATAAGGGAATGATCCGTGCCTACAACGGGGATAGCGGCGCTGTTTTCGAGATTTCCATTCCGGTGAGCCGATGAGAAGAGCACCGCGCCGCCTGTGAGCGCCCCTCTTGCAAAAAGGACGGACTTGGAACGGGCTTTTGCGGTGCCGGGCGGCGAGTTTCCTGTGATTTCCTCTTGTGCCGACATTGTTAGAATGGAGTACATCTATGGGTTGCAAATCAAAAAAATATCTGCATATTCATGACTGGAACTACTGGTGGGGCTATTACCGCTGCGGCAAGGACTGGGAGCCTTTCCATGGGGCTGAATTTTCTCTTACCGAGGACGAGGCGGGAGCGGCGTCCTTTTTCCACTTTGATTTTTATAACCTCCCCGCGCTTCGCCAGATGATCCGGGATGGTGAGTTTGTGGAGCCGGACAGTCCGGATCATCCGAGCTTTCTGGAGCGGGCGGAGCGGCACAAAAACGGCGAACAGGACTGGTTCGTCGGGGCGCTGTACTATCCGCATTTTTCACCGGAGACGCGTTCCTGTAACGCCTCCGTCCGGAGCGGTGTCCCGCTGACACAACTGCTTTCCCCATCTGTACCGCCCTATTACGGGGTGATCTTTCTCCGGGAGGAGCGCCCCCTCACTCCAGAGGTACTGACGCATTGGGCGGAGACACTGTCCCAACCCCTGTTCGGCCAGCCGTTTTCCTGCACGCTTGCGCAAGTCCCAAGCCGGCAGGAGGCGATGGAGCAGTTTGAGAATGAGATGCGGCTGACGCGATGAAATGTACGGTATCGTTTACCACTGATTTTCCATTGAAAAGCAACTAAGAGGGAGATGTCGCTTATGGAATTAAGACTCACGGAGCAGGAGGCTCTGGCGCTGTATCGAATCATTCTGCGGTGGGATGAATTGGGCAGCTTGACCACAGAGGATGACGAGGAGCGTCAGCTGCTATGGGATCTATCCTGTACACTGGAAAAAGAACTGGAGCCGGTGGATGATGCCGTGAAACGCAGACTGCTTTGACTGCGTAAGCTCCCACCGGATTGAAGCCTTTGATGTGACGCTGGTTTCTTTGACGCTGACGGATCTTGAACTGTCGGAAAGACGCCGGTATCGCGGGATGATATTGACAAAGGGGAAAATGATGCTATAATATCTGCGAATGATTCGCAGATTGGGGATGTCTTATGTCAGGCAACAATACAAAACAGCGAAGAGCCCTGCTTACTTTTTTGGGGGAGCACCCGGACGAGCTGCTGACTGCACGCCAAATGGCGGACGCGCTGGCAGAGAAGCAGATCAGCCTCAGCGCTGTGTATCGAAATCTTGCGCAGCTGGAGGCGGAAGAAAAGGTGCGCCGCAGCGCCAAAAGCGGGTCGCACGAAGCGTTTTATCAATATCTTGACGCCAAGGGCTGCAAGGGCGCGCTGCACATGAGCTGTGTGAAGTGCGGCAAAACCTTTCACATGGCCGACAGCAACGCCGCCCTGTTTGCAAAGCACCTGGCGCAGAGCGAGCAATTCACGCTGGACGCAGCCGACACGATCCTCTATGGAACCTGCTCGGACTGCAAGGAAAAATAACGAACAGAAGGGAGGACAGACCATGACAAAGAAGCTTTGTTTTATGACGCGCCTGTTGGCGGCCGTGCTGGCTGTTGTCATGCTGTCCTCGGCAATCTATCTTGCAGTCGAAGCCAACCATGACTGTTCCGGCGACGACTGTGCCATCTGCCATCAGATCGGTATCTACGAGAATCTGCTGAAAACGCTGGGGCTTGCCGGTGCTGCCGCAGCGATCTCCGCTGCGTTTACATATACCATGTGCAGGGCGATTCTGCCATGCACAGAGACGATCAGCACACTGACGCTTGTTGCTCTCAAGGTAAAGCTTTCGAATTAAAAATAGGACTTTTACAAGGGCGAAGTCTATCCATTTTTGGATAGGCTCTTGCGATTTTGCCGCTGCCCTTGTATTTTTGCGCCTATTTTTCAAAAATTCGGAGGTTTTGTCTGTATGATGAAGAAAATCTTTACCATCTTTCTTGCGCTGACCATGGCGGTCGGCCTGCTTGCCGGCTGCGGCAAAAAGAATGCCGCAGAGAAGGGCGAGAGCGATTCCAACAAACTGAGCATTGTCACTACCATTTTCCCCGAGTACGACTGGGTCAAGGAAATTCTCGGCGACAAGGCCGAGAGCACCGACCTGACCATGCTGCTGAGCAGCGGCGTTGATCTGCACAGCTACCAGCCTACGGCGGATGACATCGTCAAGATTTCCGACTGCGACCTGTTTCTCTATGTGGGCGGCGAGTCCGACGGCTGGGTGGAGAGCGTCCTGAAAAACGCCGCTAATAGGAAGATGAAGGCCATCAACCTGCTGGAAGTGCTGGGAGATTCCGTAAAAACGGAGGAGATCGTTGAAGGGATGCAGGAGGACGGCCACGACCACGGTCACAGCCACGATGAACAGCTCACAGAGAATGACATCGAGGATCGCACCCTCTCGGATTTCGCCGGTGCGTGGAAGTCCCTGCACCCCTTTCTGCTGAACGGCGATCTGGACAAATTCTGCGAGCACAGGGCGGAGGAGGACGAGGACAGCTCGACCACAAAGGACACCTATTGGGAGAAGTATAAGGCTTCGTGGCAATGCGATGCCGAGAAGATCTCTATCAACGGGGACACGATTACATTCACTTATGCAGACGGAAAAACCGTTTCCGCTGAATACACCTATGCCGGTTATCAGCCGAAGCGGAATGACGAGGGCAAGATCCGCAGCGTCCGTTATCAGTTCAAAACGGCCAGTGCCGATGCGCCCAAATATGTGCAGTTCAACGACCACGGCCACGAGCCGGGCGAGGCAGAGCATTTCCATATCTACTTCGGCAACGACGGCTTCGATGCCTTGATGAGTGCCAAGACCAATCCGTTTTTTGTGAAGGACGCGCTTTCCGTAGAGGATATCCTTGACGAGCTGATGGGGCATGACCATGGGGAGGAAAAGGACGAGCATGTCTGGCTGTCTTTGAAGAACGCCGAAACGTTGGTAGGTGCGATCTCCGACGCCCTGCAGGAGCTTGATCCCGACAACAAGGATACCTACGCCGCCAACGCCGCCGCCTACATCGAAAAGCTCTCTACACTGGATGGCGCGTACCAGTCTGCCGTGGACGGCGCGGCGCACAAAACCGTGCTGTTCGGTGATCGTTTCCCGTTCCGCTATCTGGTGGACGATTACGGTCTGGGCTACTATGCCGCCTTTGTGGGCTGCTCCGCCGAGACCGAAGCCAGCTTTGAAACGATTTCGTTCCTTGCCAAAAAGGTGGACGAGCTGAAGCTGCCCTGTGTTCTGACCATTGAGGGCGCACAGCATAAGATCGCAGAAACCATTGTCCAGAATACGACATCCAAAAATCAAAAGGTGCTGACGATGGATTCCATGCAGTCCACCACTTCCAAAGATGTGAAAAACGGCACGACCTACCTCTCCGTGATGGAGAAAAACCTTTCCGTGCTGAAAGAAGCATTGGGCTAAGGAGGTAGGTTTATGGCTCAGCTCACTTGTCAAAATCTCTGCGTCGGCTATGATGGAAAGCCCGTTCTGCAAGGCCTCAATTTTGAGGTCTTTGCAGGCGACTACCTCTGCATCGTAGGGGAAAACGGCTCCGGCAAGAGTACACTTATGAAAACAATTCTCGGCTTGCAGCCGCCTATCAGCGGCAGGATTTTGACGGGCGACGGGCTGAGAAAAAACGAGATTGGCTATCTGCCGCAGCAGACCGTTGTACAAAAGGACTTCCCGGCATCCGTGAGAGAGATCGTTCTCTCCGGGTGCCAGGGACGCTGCGGCAGCCGCCCTTTTTACAACAAAGAAGAAAAACAGCTTGCACTTGATGCAATGGACAAAATGCAAATCACACAGCTTGCAAGGCGCTGTTATCGGGAACTATCCGGCGGACAGCAGCAGAGGGTTCTGCTTGCCCGTGCGCTTTGTGCTACCCGAAAAATGCTGCTCCTGGACGAGCCTGTTTCCGGGCTTGACCCCAAGGTAACGGCTGAAATGTATGCGCTCATCGAAAAGCTCAACTGCGAGGATGGGATCACCGTGATTATGATCTCTCATGATATTGCTGCCGCAGTCCAATACGCCAGTCATATTCTGCATATCGGCGACACCGTTTTCTTCGGAACAAAGGCAGACTATCTTGAAAGCCCGCAAGGGCGGCTGTTTGCCGCAAAGAAAGGCGGTGATGCGCAGTGAATGCAATTCTGGAAAAGCTCGCCTTATACTGGGCGTATCCCTTTGTCCGCTATGCGCTCATTGTCGGTGTGCTGATCGCGCTGTGCTCGTCGCTGCTGGGCGTAACGCTGGTGCTGAAACGCTTTTCGTTTATCGGCGATGGACTTTCTCATGTGGCGTTTGGAGCCATGGCCATTGCCGCCGTGCTGCAGATCACCAACGAAATGCCGCTGGTGATGGTCATTACGATCATCAATGCCGTGCTGCTTCTGCGCACCGGGCAGAACACGAAGATCAAGGGCGATGCCGCTATCGCCATGATCTCGGTGGGAGCGCTGGCCATCGGCTACCTGCTGATGAACATTTTCTCCACCTCGTCCAACCTATCGGGTGATGTGTGCAGTACGCTGTTCGGCTCCACCTCCATCTTAACGCTGTCCCCCGTAGAGGTATGGCTGTGCGTAGGAATGTCGGTGCTGGTCGTGGCGGTGTTTATCCTGTTCTACAATAAAATCTTCGCCGTGACATTTGATGAGAGTTTTGCAAGGGCGACAGGAACGAAAGCCGGACTTTACAATCTGCTGATTGCCATCGTTGTTGCCGTTATCATTGTTTTGGCTATGAATCTTGTCGGCTCACTGCTGATTTCTGCACTGGTGATTTTCCCGGCGCTGTCCGCTATGCGGATGTTTAAGAGCTTCCGCAGCGTGACCGTCTGTGCCGCAGCTCTGTCGGTCATGTGTTCGCTGATTGGTATATTGGCATCCATCCTCGCCGGTACGCCTGTAGGTTCGACGATCGTCGCAGTTCAGATCATTGCGTTCGGGCTGTCATGGCTGGCAGGCACGGTATTGGGAGGTGTTCGCAGATGAAAAAACTATTGTGTGTTTTGCTGATTGCCCTAACTCTTGTACCTCTCGCCGCCTGCGGAGGTGAAAAAGATAAAGTGACTGCTGCAGCTGATTCAGCCGATAACCAAGCGCCAGAGGCTTCTGTTTCACAAAAACAGCCCTCAGAAAAGAAATCGGAGTCTAAGCCTGCAGCCTCTGAACCAACGCAAAGCACAGACGGTGTTGATGTTGACCTCACAAGGCTTAGCAGTACAATGGTATATTCCGAAGTCTATAATATGATGAACGCCCCCGGTGATTATATTGGAAAAACCATTAAAATGACGGGACAATTTGTATATTACGAAGACCCTGATACGAAAGCCCGATACTTCACCTGTATCATTGGCGATGCAATGGCTTGCTGTTCGCAGGGGCTGGAGTTTGTAATGGAGGGGGATCTCGCCTACCCGGATGATTACCCGGAGCTGGGGGCGGAGATCACCGTCATCGGTGAATTTCAGTCCTATGAGGAAAACGGGATGACATGGTATCATCTGGTGAACGCAAGGCTGGCGTGATGCCGCGATAGCGCTGCGCACATAGCAAGCATGACGATTTCAGGGAGAAAGGTATTCCGGTGCAGCCTGACTGCAATTTATAAAAGCCGGACAAAGGACATCATTTTTCCTGCTGTGGAGAAATGATGTCCTCTGCTTTTGGGGCTCTGTTCCCGCGATTCAAGACTGCCGCACTCCTGCAAAACCGCGCAGCGCACAATTGGCACTGCGCGGAGAAATTCTCAAGAGGAAAGCGAGCACTGAATTTGAGATGACTCCTTAAAGAATAGGCAGACTTAACATAAACTTTATCCCTGTTATGATAACATAGTCTTACCCTACTCTGGACGGGCGCTTTCGCGAGGTGCTAGACAGGCTGCAAAAACAAAAATGATCAACGATGGAGAATATGAATGACTTTTGAAATTCACAGCGATATCACAAATCGATCTATGACCATAGCCGCCCGCGCGATGCGCAAGGTGCTGCGGCGAAAACGCAGCATCCTTTGGGCCATTTTCGGCTGGAGCGTCTTTTTCATCAACGCTCTGCTGCTGATCCCATTCGACGGAGAGCCTTTTACGCTTGATGCCGGCACGGTGATTTCCCTGCTGGCAGAGGTGATGCTGCTGTCCGTTCTGCTGTTTCAGGATCGGCTCAACGGCATGATCGCCTGCAAAAACACGCTGGCAGGCACAAAGGAATATCATGTTGTGTTCGGCGAGGAGTCCTATACCGTTGTTACGGAGGTCACCACCTCCACATTCCGCTATGAGCTGATCGACGCCATGGCGGAGTCGCAGGACTACATGATCCTTTTGATGAAAAAACGCTATGCGCAGCCTCTGGACAAGCGCACCCTCACCGGCGGGACGGTGGAGGAATGCAAACGATTTCTTGAGGAGAAGACCGGAAAGATGTTCCGGCGTGTGAAATGAACCAATTTTCTATAACGCCCTTTCGCGGGCTGCATCTGATTCTGCTTTTGCTTACGGCAGCGGCGGCGCTGCTCATATTCTTGCTGCCGCGCAAAAAACCGGAAGCACGGCGCTCCCGGCTTCTGATCGGCGTTTGCTTTTTTAATCTTGCGCTGTTTGCCGGCTACAAGCTCTCGCTGTCCATGGACGCAGCGTATATCCGTGCGTACTATCCCAATGGCTTCAACATTTTCAATGAGCTGCCGCTGCACCTGTGCAACATCAATCTGTTTCTGATCCCGCTGGGCGTGTGGAAGAGAAACCGCTCGATCATGGGCTTTTCCTTCTTTGTAGCGCCCCTTGGCGCACTGATGGCGCTGCTCTTCCCGGAGCCTCTGTTCTCCGGCTTTTCGCTGTTCCTGCCGCGGATTTTTGGCTACTATGTGACCCACGCAATCCTTGTTGTCTGCGGCCTGAGTCTGGCGACGCTGGGCTTTTACCGCCCCGACCCCAGGGACATCCCGCGGATCCTCAAGACCTTTGGTTTGCTTGCCGTTGGCGCGCACTGTATCAATCTCCTTTTACGCCTCACGCTCTGCCCGGAGGCGAACTACTTCTTCACCTACGGCGCGGAGATCGGCGTGCTCAAGCTGTTTTGGCGCATCATCCCGGCGCCGCTGCTTTACGGACTGCCGGCACCGCTGATCCTTGCAGGCTATATGTACGCGGTCTGTGCGTTGTCCCGCCTGACGCAAAGGGCGGAAGAAGTGTCTTTTTCATAGATTGGATAAGTTCCGCAGCAAAAAACAGGAGGATAAGACTTTGCTGGATAGAAATGCAAGAGGAACCGGAATCGCTCTGTGCTTATTGACTCTCTTTATCTTCCTGTCCGGGTGCGGCTCATTGAAGGATGACACTCTTCTGACCGTCAATGCAGTGATCACGGAAGTTGGTACAGGAAAGCAAACCATAACGGTAAAAGACGATGCCGATGAAAACACTTTAGGTGAAGAATGTCTGATAGACTGTTCGTCTACTCCTATGGTCTATTGCGACTTTGCCACGCAGAAGGTTACAAGGATTTCTTTTGAGGAATTGCAGGTCAATGATAAGGTTATTGTGAGTATCAGAAGCTCGGAAATGGAGAGCTTCCGAAGCGGCGGCGGGGAAAATACAATCAAGGTCGAACAATTGCAGTTGTATACGCAAAGAGCTGCTGGATGAGCCGCTGCTGTCCACCACCGTATTTGGGCTTCGAGATCGAGCCGGAGAGCATGAAGTGGGTCATCCAGCACACCAACGCTAACATGGTCGAAACGGGCTTCTTCGAGACCTGCAGCACCTCTTATGCCAATAGCATGGCACTGTGGATAATCTTGTGAGGATGCGCATATGAGCAATCAAAATAGACAGCTATATATCGTAATCAGCCAGACC